>CEVA01042435.1_pt1 | contig 14172 bp, 11 predicted proteins | sample 361521 | NCBI WGS metagenome assembly CEVA01 (sample SAMEA2622823, study PRJEB7988) | marine metagenome | isolation source: saline water (ENVO:00002010), including
TTGGCGTCGCCGAGGATGGCATCGAGCACGCTGCGGTCGCCGGTTTCGGTTTTGTTTTTGAACAACCGGTCAAACGCCAGCGCCGGGTACACCTCCAGCGGCGTGGGGGTGTTCGGGCTGCTCCACGAGATGTGCGAGCTGTAGAGCAGCGAATAGTTTTTGTGCACGCCGGGGTTCGATTTCTCACAACCCAGCACGAGGCTCGGCACCTTCGTCTGGTGCCCAATGCGTTTCGCCACGTACTGGTCCACGCTGGTGCCGGATTGAATCCGCCCGCCCGAGGCCAGCGGCGCGCCGGAAAGCAGGTTGCCCGTCTGCGAGCTGTGAATGTTCCCCTTCAACGCCTCCTTGTTGTACAGGCCGCGGATGAACACCATCTTCTCGCGAAAATCCTTCAACGGCGCGAGCACCTTGCCCAGCTCCATCGCCTTGCCCTCACCTTTCGCCCACCATTCCTTCGAGTGAAACCCGCAGCCCGCAAACAGAATTCCCATGCGCACCGGCGCCTCACTCGCCTGCTTGGCCGCCTTTTTCGTGTCGCCCCACACGCGCACGCTCTCCATCCACGGCAAAGCCATCGTTACCCCCAGCCCGCGCAACATCGTCCGCCGTGAAATATCGTGTTTCGTCATCGCAATCCCTTTCGCCTAGTCCTCCGAGTGTAGCTGTTGCGGCTTGTGTGTCAAACTTCCGGCCTACCACTCACCGCTCTTTTTGAACTTGGCTTGGGTATTGTCTCCAAACGCTTTCCCCGCACTTTTTATTTTGCCGAGCAAACTCTCAGTATCCAGATGTGCATTATCACGAGCGGCCGGGATGACCGTTTCACATTCATTGCGATCCATGAATACGGATGCTTCAAGCAAGCCTTTCTCCTCGCCGGACGGGATCGCCAGGAAACCGTGCTTGTCCGCATGGATCAACTGCCCCGGCTGAATCCTGCGGCCGAAAATCTCCACTTCGCAATTCCACTTGGCGGGTGCCGCGTGGGCATGTCCAACGCATAATCTGGACGCCAGTGCTTTAAAGCCGGCATTCGTCATCTCATCCACGTCGCGAATACAGCCATCCGTGATAGTCCCGACACAGCCCAGAACCCGGTGCGTGTTGCTGTTGACCTCTCCCCACAAGGATCCGACAAAGTTGGGCTTGTCGAGATCTTGCACCACGACAATTTTTGGCCCCTGGACATTGGCTATGTATTTCCGGCAAGCCATGATATTATCCGGATTTTTAAATTCATCTGAGGATGGCTTGATGACGATCGTTACCGCATATCCGATCATAGGTCCCATCTGAGGCATGAAATCGGTTGCAGGCTCCAGGTTGAATGCATCCGCCGCGGGGTCTCCCTTGGTGATTTGCTCCCAACCATTGTAGATCGTTGGCGTGTTCCAGCGTTTCAATTGCAGCAACTCCGAATGCGAAAGTGTGGTTCCATTGGCCATGCGCGAATCGTATCCCAACTCGCGTCCAGACGCAAAGCCGTCAGGAATCAATCTTCTCACTTCATACCCATGGCGAGAAAATAAATTGTGCCGCCTGCCGCCTTCCCTTAGGTTGCCCGCCCCGTATGATACTTGAGAAATACACCATTGGCGTGGGTGACCGGTTTGCGCACCAGGCGGAGGCGCAGTTGCAGGCTTGCGTAAAGCTGGCGGAGCAGGGCATCGACGTGATTCCGGTTTGGAACAAGTCCAACCGCGAGCACAGCTTTATCGGCTCGGAGCCGCAGAGCGTTTTTGATGCGGCCAAGGCGGCGGTGGAGGCGTTGGGCTGGGAGCGCGGCTGGCATGTGGATGCCGACCACATCAACATGGACACGGTCGACAAGTATCTGAGCTGCTCGGATTTCTTTACGATTGATGTGGCGGATTCCATTGGCCAAACGCCTGCTGAGGGCGCAGTGGCGACGTTTATTGAGAAACATCCGGAGCTGATTGGCAGCGTGGCGGTGACGGACATAGATGCGCCGCTGGAGATCACGCGCGAATACGTGGCAGAGGTTGCCGGTAAATACCTCGCCGCCGTGGCCGAGGCCGGGACAATTTATCGCCATATCGCGGCGAGCAAGGATGACTTTATCGCCGAGGTGTCCATGGACGAAACTGATGCGCCGCAGACGCCGCCGGAGTTGCTGATCATTCTTGCGGCGTTGGCCGATGAAGGGGTGCGGCTGCAGACGATTGCGCCGAAATTCACCGGCCGCTTTAACAAAGGCGTCGATTACGTGGGCGACCTCGCGCAGTTCGAAAAGGAGTTTAATGATGACCTCGCGGTGATTGCCCATGCTATTGCGGCGTACGGTCTGCCGGAGAATCTCAAGCTTAGCGTGCACAGCGGCAGCGACAAATTTTCCATTTACCCGATCATCGGCGACGCGATCCGGCGCACGGGTGCGGGCGTGCATGTGAAGACGGCCGGCACGACCTGGCTCGAGGAATTGATCGGGCTGGCCGAGGCCGGCGGCGATGGCTTGGAGTTGGCCAAGGAGATTTATGCCAAGGCGCTGGAAAACGTCGATGCCATGTGCGAGCCGTACGCTTCGGTGATTGATATCGATTCCGCCAAGCTGCCCACCGCCGAGGCAGTGGCCGGCTGGAGCGGCGATCAATACGCCAACGCGTTGCGCCATGTGCAGGAGCATCCGGAGTTCAATCAACATTTCCGCCAACTGCTGCACATCGCCTTTAAGCTCGCCGCCAAGGAGGGCACGCGCTACACCGATCTACTGAAGGCCAACGTCGAGGTGGTCGGCAAAAACGTCACCGAAAACCTGTACGACCGTCACTTCAAACGTCTCTTTGTCGCATGATCAAATCCGCTGTCACCATTTCACTGGTTAAAGAGGCCGAAGGCGGCCCGTTCGTTTTCTGGCATGAACTCGCTGCCGGCTGCGCCAAGGCGGCTGAACTGGGCTACGATGCCGTCGAGGTGTTTGCGCCTAATGCCGACGCCATTCCGGTGGAGGAGCTGAAAAAACTCACCGCGGAACACAATCTCCAAGTGGCCGCCGTGGGCACCGGCGGTGGTTGGGTGATCCACAAATGGCATCTCTGCCAGCCGGACGCTGCCTCGCGGGAGAACGCCAAAAACTTTATCCGTTCCATCATCGATGCTGGCGCGCAACTCGGCGCGCCAGCCATCATCGGCTCCATGCAGGGTCGTTTCGAGGGTGAGGTGACTAAGGAACAGGCGCTTGAATGGCTGCGCGAGGCGCTCAATGACCTCGGCGAACACGCCAAGGCGGCCGGCGTGCCGTTGATTTACGAGCCGCTCAATCGTTACGAAAGTAATTTGCTGAACCGCGCCGAGGATGCCGTGGCATTTCTCAGTACGCTAGACACGGACAATGTGGTGATCCTCGCCGACCTTTTCCACATGAACATCGAGGAAACCAGCATCGCTGACGGGCTGCGCACCTACGGCGATCATATCGGCCATGTGCATTTTGTGGATAGCAACCGCCGCCCGGCCGGCTGCGGGCACATGGATTACGAACCGATCGCGGCGGCCTTGAAGGAGGTCGGCTACGATAAGTACGCTTCGGCCGAGGCGTTTCCTTGGCCGGATTCCGATGCCGCAGCCAAGACCACGATCGACGCTTTCAAACAACACCTCGCTTAACATGGAACGACGCAAGCTTGGTAATACGGACCTTGAACTGCCGGTGATTTCCTATGGCGCCTCTTCGCTGGGGCAGGAGTTTCGGCGGGTGACCATTGATGAAGCATTGCAATCCTGCCGGGTGGCGCTGGAGCTGGGCATGAACTTCATCGATACCTCGCCTTTTTACGGACGTGGCATGAGCGAGGTGCTGCTCGGGCAGGTGCTGCGCAATTTGCCGCGGGAAGAATTCATCCTCGGCACCAAGCTTGGCCGGTACGATCTGCAGCATTTTGATTTCTCCGCCAAACGCGTCGCGGAAAGCATCGACGTGAGCCTGCACCGCATGGGCGTGGATCATCTCGACATCATTCTGTGCCACGACATTGAGTTTGTGGACATGCAGCAGATCGTTGATGAAACCATTCCCGCCATCCAAAAAATCCGCGACGCCGGCAAGGTGCGTTACATTGGTTTCTCCGGTTATCCGATGAAGATTTTCCCTTTCATCATCGATCAGATCGATGTGGATGTGGTGCTTTCCTACAACAATTACCATTTGCAAAACACGCGCTTTGGCGAGTTGATCCCTTACTTCAAAGAGAAGGGTGTCGGCATCATGAACGCCGGTCCATTCTGCGCGCGGTTGCTCACCAACGCGCCGTTGCCCGAGTGGCACAAGGAACCGGAGGAAGTGCGTGTGGCCTGCAAGGAGGCTGCCGACCTTTGCGCCGCACAGGGCGTGGATATCGCGCAATTGGCCGTGCAGTTCTGCGTGGCCAATCAAGACATCACCACCACTGTCGCCGGTAGTGCCAACCCCGATAACGTCCGCAACTGGGCCAAGTGGGCCGACACACCGATGGATGCCGAACTCCTCACCGAAGTGCGCGCCATTCTCGAGCCCATCAAAGACATTGGCCACATTGAGGGGCTGCCGGAGAACAACTGATGGCGAATGAAATGTTTCCCGTAAACATCGTTCACGATAAGGCCGAGGCTGGCGGGCTGCAATACCTTGTAATCGGAGGACATGCAGTGAATGTTTATTGCGAACCGCGATCAACCTTGGATGTGGATTTTCTGGTTCGACGGGATGAATGCAAGCGGTGGGAAGAATTGCTCAAAGGAGAAGGATTTCAGCCGCGGTCCCATGGTGAGACGTTTGTGCTTTTCAATCCACCCTATGGTGTTCGTTGGCGTTTGGACTTGATGCTTGTTTCGGAAGATACATTCGGGAAAATTTTATCGGCAGCCAAAGAGGTTAAAATGCTGGGAGTGACCGCTCAGGTTCCGTCCATTGAGCATTTGTTGGCGATGAAAGTTCATGCTTTGCGGCATGGAAATCAGGAACGGTTTGAAAAGGACTTTGGTGATGTGTTAAACTTGATTCGCAACGCGGAATTCGGCGTGGACTCTGAACCTGTCCGTCGTGCATTCCAGCAATTTGGTACTGAAGAATTATATGAGCGCGTCAAGCAACGACTCGGCTGACATGGAGCCGTCGGAGGTTCGGGAAACTCCGGCGCCGTATGGATTTGAGCTTCCGGTGGATCCCGGTTATCGCGAGCAGCCGCCGCAGGGCAGTTGGGAGGATGGCCTGTGCCTCAGCGAAGCCGCGCTGGACATGGTCCAAGACCGTCCTGAAGTTTTCGTTCAACGCGACTGCAATCGATGTGCCGTGGAGTTTGTCCTTTAAATGGTTCGCTTTACTTGCCAAATGAAAGCCATCATTCTCGAGAAGCCGGAACACTTCACCACAGCCACCCTCGACGAGTCACCGGGGCCGGGGGCGGGGGAGGCTTTGGTGGAGGTGCATCGGGTGGGGATTTGTGGGACGGATGTCTCGGGGTACTTGGGCAAGATGCCGTTTTATACGTATCCGGTGATTCCCGGGCATGAGTTGGGGGTGACGGTTTTAGAGGTGGGGGCAGGAGTCACGAATGTCTCGGCGGGCGACCGGTGTTCGGTAGAGCCTTACATGAATTGCGGCGAGTGCTACGCCTGCCGGAAGGGGGCGACGAATTGCTGCGAAAGTCTCGAGGTGATCGGCGTGCACAAGGATGGCGGGATGCGCGAGCGGTTTGTGTTGCCGGCGCGCAAGCTGCATCCGTCGGTGAAGTTGACGATGGAGCAACTGGCGCTGGTGGAGACGCTGGGCATCGGTTGCCATTGCGTGGACCGCGCGGCACCGGCGAAGGGCGAGCGGGTGCTGGTGATCGGCGCAGGGCCGATCGGGCTTTCGGTGGTGGAGTTCCTGAAGGTGGCGGGTGCGGAGATCACGGTGATGGACATGAACGAGACGCGGCTGGCGTTTTGCGAGTCGCCGATGGGCGTGGATCACACGGTGGTTTTCAAAAATGACGGCACGGAGGCGGATCGATTGCGCGAAGTGAACGGCGGCGAGCTGCCGACCACGGTGATCGACGCAACGGGCAGCCATGTGTCGATGTCCAATGCGTTTCAGTTTTGCGCGTTCACCGGTCAGGTGGTGTACGTGGGCATCACGACCGACGAATTGCAGTTTCGGCATGTGGCCATCCATCGGCCGGAGATCACCATCAAGGCCAGCCGCAACGCCGTGTCCGGCGATTTCACGCGCATCATTTTGCTGATTGAGGACGGCGTCATCGACACCGACCCGTGGCTCTCGCACCACGCCAGCTACGACGATTTCATCGGCGAATTTCCCAACTGGCTCAAACCCGAGACCGGCGTCATCAAGGCCGTGCTGCACATGAACTGAAGCGTGATTGTAACCTGTAGCCATTGAGTAACGTATTTGCACCTGATATGAGTGGACGGGCCTTAATTGTGTTGATTGCTGCCGGCTTGGCTTTTCAAGGATTGGCGGATGACTCGAAGCCTGCCGGAGTAAAATGGAAAAATGTTCGCAACTACACGGTTGTCAAGCCGGCGGGCTATGACCCGGAGAAAAAATATCCCTTCATTCTCTCGCTGCATGGGTTTACTTCCAATGGAGCGGGCCAAGCCCGGTTTTTCCCGCTGAAAGATTTGGCGGACAAGTACGGTTTTTTGTACAGTTTTCCCAGTGGTTTGGATCGGAGTTGGAATGCTACGGATGCCTGTTGTGATTGGAGGCGGAAGAATGACGACTCCTCTTACTTGAGAAATTTTATTCTTTGGGCGCAAAAGGAGTACAGCATCGATAAGGACAGGGTGTATTTGACGGGATTGTCCAACGGTGGGTTCATGAGCTATCGGATGGCGACGGATCATGCGGACATAATCACGGCCATTGTGCCATTCGCGGGGGTGGGTTTCAGTAAATGGCCCCGGAAACCGGCAGGGCCAGTGAGCGTTCTGCATATTCACGGGACCAAGGATTCCACGATCCGTTGGCAGGGCGGCCGGATATTTACCAAGACTTATCCCTCGGCTCAGGAGAATTTTAAGATGTGGCGTGAGTTTAATGGCTGCGACCAGAAAGTGGAGGTCAAGGAAGGGAAAATTGACCTTGCCCGGCGTGTGCCCGGTAAAGAAACCGAGGTCACCCGATTTGTTAGCAAGAATGGTGGCGTGGTGACCGAACTATGGCGGGTGGAAAACGGCGGTCATGTGACGCCGCCAATCAAGGAGGCCCGCGAGCGAATCATTAAATGGCTTCTGGCGCGGTCGAAGTAGTTATCACTTCGTGTGCTTCGCAGCCCATTCGTCGTGCAGTTTTTTTAGGCGCTGAGTGATCTCCGGATGTTCGGCAGCCAAATTCTTCATCTCACTCACGCCTTGTTTCAAGTTTACCAAGAAGAGCCGGTCTTTGCCAGTCAATGGGGCTTTGTTGCTGGTGTCCTGCGGGTTGCCGAGCAGCTTCCAGTCGCCCTCGCGCACGGCCCAGCGTGGATTGTTTCCACGGCCGATTTGCCAGTGGAGTACTTTGTGTGGAGTTTTGGCATTGGCGTTCTTGATGATATTCACGAGGCTGAGTCCGTCGATGTCTTTTTGTCTTAGCTGAACACGGGTCAACTCAGCCAGTGTAGGCAGCCAGTCGCAGCTGTGCGCCACCTGGGATCGGATAGCGTCTTCGGGGATATGGCTTGGCCAGGTGATGATCGCGGGCACGCGCAGGCCACCTTCAAACATGCTGAATTTTGCACCGCGATAGGGACCGGAACTGCCGCCTCCATAATGGGCGCGTTCCTCGTGGCTGTGGCCGTGGTCGCTCTGGAAGACGATGATGGTGTCTTCACGCAGTTTCAGTCGATCCAGCGTGGCGAGCAGGTTGCCGATGGTTTCGTCCTGTGTGGAGAGAAATGCCGCGTAAAAATTGCGCGGATAGGGCAGCTTGGCGTAATGCTTCAGCCACTTGGCGTAGCCTTGGTAGGGGTAGTGTGGAGTGTTTAGCGCGTAGTACATGAAGAACGGTTTGTCTTTGTTCTTCTCAATAAATGCGCCGGCTTCATCGGCCATCATCTGCGGAAAATATTTGCCGTCCTCAAAGATTTCCTTGCCGTTGCGCCACAGGTCGTGGCGGTTGGGGCCTTGCCAGTAAAAGAAATGCGAGTAGTTGTCGATGCAGCCGCCCATGTGGCCGAAGGAATAGTCAAAGCCCTGACCATTGGGCATCGTCTCGGGTGTGTAGCCGAGGTGCCACTTGCCAATGTGCGCGGTGGCGTAGCCGGCCGCCTTAAATGTTTCGGCCATGGTCACTTCCGCCGTTGGCAGACCGGCGCGCCCCTTGATGGACCCGGCATTACCCGGCATGCCGGCGCGCACGGGGTAACGACCGGTCAGCAGCCCTGCCCGGGAAGGGGAACATACCGGGGCGGCTGCATAGAATTGGGTAAACCGCACGCCGCGCTTGGCGAGCGAATCCATGTGCGGCGTGGTGAGATCTTTGCTGCCATAGCATTTCAAATCCACCGAGCCCTGGTCGTCGGTGAAAATGATGATGACGTTTGGTTTGCGCGCCTCGGCAAGGGAAGTGAACAGGAGAAAAACAACGGAAAAGATGGCTTTCACGGGCCAAAGTTGCTGGGGTTCATGGACGTTGGCGAGGGGAAATTTTATTGACAATTTGTGAATAAGTGGAGATTTTGGCGGTGCTGGCAATGTTCGTCGGCTAACAAGGAGGGTGGAAATGGCAAGGGTTCATGAGGCGGCAGCCTCCATCAGGCGCGTGTTGTGCGCGTTTTTACTGGTGGTTGTGTCCTTGTCTGCTTCTGGATTCGTGTTGGTCGGCATGCATGGGACAGGCGCGAATAACACGGATAACGAGTTGCAGGTTCAGGTAGGGGCAACACTTTACGGCAATAATTTGTCTTCGGCAACCGGTGGCGGCACGGTTTTTGGGATGGGGGTGCCCAAGGATTTAAAGCGGTTTTTCCGGTGGAATATTCCCTACTTAGTGTATTCTTTTGATGCTTCATTTATCAATTATTTTGGGTTTGAGGGAATGGATGCTGTGCACGATGCAGTAGAGGTGTTGAACGACTTTTTTTCACCGAGGGACGGTTCGTACGATGGGGTTACTGCTTTGAATCTGTCAAGGCATGGGTTTGCTGGGAATTTTAATACAGCTTGGGTAAATACCACTGCGCAGAATTCTCAGATTTTAGATATTAAAAGTATGGTGCTGGGGATGATGGTGAATCACTTGGGCTTAGGGAATCCGCATCGTCACGCATTCACCCTAACGGGAGGATCGCAAACTCCGGGACTGCAGCAAGTTAACTTTCAAGTTAATTTGCGGAATTATGACCCGTACACGCTGAAGGAAACGGATGTCATCAATGGTGTGCAATATGCTTATAGGTTGATCCATGACGGGACGCCTGCCGCCGCGGGTTTTTTACCGGCAGCAAATGTAATTGATGTTGAAGAGTTCACTGCTGACACGTCTGGTAATGCTTGGACCTCGGTGGCGGCGATTATGGATGCCTTTTATGGTGAGACACGGATATACTGGACAGACCAGCCAACGCTTTTCAATTTCGGCGTTTATTACGATGAAATGAACGCCATGGGGGGGCAATACCAACCTCGCCATGCTTTAACGTTCGACGATGCTGGCGGCCTCAAATATTTATACAGTACGAATACTTATGCTTGGGAGCAGATTCAAACGAACTCGGTGTTTTTGGTGTCACCCACTCAATTCTTGCCCCAAAACCAGAGTGACATGAGGGCGTTGAGTCCTAACTGGTCAGGTATTCCAACGGCGTTGCATTTTCAAAATGGTACCGGCAAGCGGCTCCCGGTTTGGCCTAGAGGAGGGAGCTTGATTCCGGCGTTTCGGTATACTTTACCAATTTTCGGTCAGCCAGTGATCGGTACGGCAGGGAATCTTCCTGCCAATGCTTGGCCGCAGCCGAACCCAGGGCCTGTGCCAACAGGTGATTTTCATCCCGGCACAGTGTTTTTGCGGGGTGGAGTTGATAAGATTCAATTTTATCATCAGCCATTCGACTCATTGCTCGGAGTTAATTTCGTACCCACAAATTTTACATGGGGATCCACTTTTGTATGGAATAGCGGCTACGATATCGGCGGGCTAAAGAATATAACACCAGGTTCGAGCGCATGGTTGGGGCAGAGCAAATTCAAATTTTACACAATGAGTTTGGGCCGGGTTGTTGGCCAGCCAGATTTTATTTTTGTGGCGGACGATCTGGGTGTAACGGCAACTGATAACGTGCCTATCGCATATACCCGGGGGGGGGCACCCATGGTGAACAATTTTAGTGCAAACACGGGATACTGGGACGCGAATTTGACAGGGAACGATCCGGTTGGGCCGGGAACAATCAATCCAAATCCCATGCCGGCTGCGGGCAATCCCACGAGCATTGCCTACACTTTTACCAAATTGGATAAATATTTCGAACTCATCTGGAGTGGTGAGGCGACCGTGACGGGGAATCAAGAATCCTATTATTCCATTTGGGGACATGTTAAGGGGCCTGGCCCAAACGATTTGGTTGTATTCCCTCGAGACGCAACAATTTGGAGAGTGGAAAACGAGACAATTCCCGATGCCGCGCCGCCAATCATTACTATGATAAGTGACAATGGCGGGGCGACTCCCATTGAGCAGAACACCTATTCCCGCTCCGAGGAGGTTTTGTCCATTGTTGGCATCGAAATGGCCAGTGTGACATCCATCGAATTTCTTGATGGTGAACTGGTTTTGCAAACCATCAGTCCGGTGGATAAGTATATCCAGTCCAACAAGCAAATTGATATACCAGCAGGGGTGATCACGGATGCGGTTGAAGGAAATGGAATCGCCGTTCGAGTCTGGAACAAGGTGGGTGTCAGCGAAAAGGCACCGCAAAAATTCAGGGTGGAGACGGGGCGGCCGCGGGTCCTTTCAACAACGGCTGATGGTATTGTCTATGACCGGGCAGAGGTGCTGACGATTCACGGGTTTGGCTTCAAGAGCAAAACCGGCAATGGGGAGCTGAAATATATTCGTGTGGATGATTCACAAGGTTCGGCCGTCTATGATTCTGGCATCTCCTCCGGGGGCGCATCGGACGGCCTGCCTGTGGAAGCTTCTTTCGAAGTGGTGGATGATACAACCGCGGTGTTGACGATTAATGCGGTAAATTCATTGGCGGATGGATCGAGCCGGCGTATCAGGGTCTCGAGGGATGTTCCGGCGGCGGTATCCGATCTGAACAAACACCTTAGTCCCGGAACCAATCCTGTGTTTGCCGCCATAACCACAAAGCCGGTCATCAGCACATTAAACCAGCTTCAGTCTGATGGTTCCACCTGGGAAGACGTGTTGACAACAGGCATGTACAAGAGGGATCGCGTTGTTGAAATAAACGGAACCGCCCTGAATACATTGAGTACGGTTGAAATTGTCAGGGAAGATGGAACCTCATTTGCCAATCCGGTTTTCATTCAGCTTCCTAATCCTGCCGTGGTTGTGGAAGATAACGGAACCCGGGTGCGCATCGGTGCCAGTGCAATTCCCTATCCGGATGCGGATACGAATGGCACGGTGCGGCGGGCATTGCGTTTATACAATGCCGCGGGAAAGACTGACATGAATGGCTCTCTCTTGTTTGCCGTAAACACGCAGCCGAAGGTGACGGGCATGGGTGGGTTTGCCAATGCCGGGGCTTTTATCCGTGAGAAACTGACGGGTGATGACGTGGCGATCCACGGTTCAGGATTGCTGGCCGTGGGAGAGATTCATATTATCAAGCCGTCTGGGGCAGACATAAATGCGACTGCGGGCATCCCGCGCATCATTCTGCCGCATCCGGGTGTAACGGTATCAAACACCAGAATTTTTATTGATACCCAAATCGCCCAGTTCAGCAACGGGCCGGTTTCCGATTCCCTAGTGGGTGATTCGGAGCGTGTTTTTAAATTAGTGAGTGCAAGAGACAATGCCACTACGCCGTTGGTGGACCGGTTTACGGTCGGTGTGCCGCCGGTCTTTACGAGAGTGTCAAGTTTGACAAATTCGAATCATTACCGGCGCGATAGCGACGTGATGACAGTTGAAGGCGTGGGGCTGGGAATGGTTTCATCCATCGAGGTGGTGGACATGTTTGGTGTCAAAATTACGGGGGCGACAAGTGTAACAGTGAACACGGGCATCAATGTTTCAAGTGGCACCCAGTTAACTATTGATGCGAACGCCTCAGGCTGGGCGGCCACGGGTAACACCATGGATCATGTGACGGCCTTGGGGCGAAGGTTGTTGATCACCACACCGTTTGGCACGGTTACGTCGTATTCCAACGCAACGGGTGCATTCACTGTGTCGGCCAATCCAACTTTTTCGCCGGCAATAACGCCAGTTGCGCAAAACACTTTCCAAGGTGGCGGCTACAATGGCGCGTCGGGCACGAACGGTACGTATTTGCAAAGCGGCGGAAATTTGATGGTCAATGGGCAGAATTTCCGGGGTGTGAAAACGCTTACTTATGTTGCGGACGGCGTGGATCTTACGCCTTCAATTACAATTGACCCGAATAATCCACCGGCGAATTACGCCATCAATTCAGGGGGAACCCAAATTCAAATTACCGCAGCAGGTGTTCCAAACGGCTGGTTGACCGCAACGGATGCCCAAATCAAGTTGACATCGGCGGCGGACATCAATGGAACAACCCCGGTGATTGCAACGGGATTCTAGGAAAATTTCAGCCTGTGCTCAAGCCGCCAGCCGGGCGAGATCCTTGGCGGCTCGTGATTTGCGGCGGGCAGCGGTTCGTGCGTGAATGACACCATTCTTGGCAGCCTTGTCGAGGGCGGCGTAAAACTTTACCAAGGACTGCGCGCTCGACTCTTGATCACCCGCAGCGAGGGCCTTGCGCAGGGTACGCTTGATGTTGGCAATGCGAGATTTGGCAACCCGATTATTGTCGCGCTTGCGTTCATTTTTGCGCTTCAACAGCGCTCGGCGCCACGCGAGACGCTCCTCGGGGCTCCTGTCCTTTACCGGCTTTATTTTGCTTTCCGCCATGTGTGTGTCAAACGAGCAGGGGATAATGCCCAAAAAAGGTGCGATGTCAACGGTCGGATTGAATTTTTTTGGATAAAATCGACCAGGCCATTTCGGCGATGGAATCAGGATCCAAAGTTCCGTCAAGGGTCACAATTCGGTCGGCATGAGATTCGGCAATGGTTCTGTAGCCGGTCGCAACACGTTGGAAGAATGCCCTGTCAGCTGACTCAAATCGGTCGGATTTTCCTCGGGCGATTCGTCGTTCCTCACTGATTTCAATGGGGATATGCAGAAGCAAGGTGAGATCGGGGAACGTTTCCCCAATAGCTGTGCTGATGCAGGCTTGCACCAAGTCAGCGTTCAATCCGCGCCCATGGCACTGATATGCAACCGTCGAATCATGAAACCGATCGCAAACAACAACATGATTCGCATCGAGGGCCGGGCGGATGATCTCGCGGACAAGCTGCGCCCGGCTGGCATTCATTAGCAGCAACTCAGTTTCTGCGGTAAGTGAGTTGGGCCCGTGCTTGAGCAGTTTCCGAATCTGTTCGCCTACCTCTGTTCCTCCGGGTTCTCGGACGATGGTTGTTTTGTGCTTCTCCGCCGTCAACCGGTTTGCCAACCAACGAAGCAGCGTTGATTTTCCGGAACCTTCAGTCCCCTCGAGCGTCAGGAAAAATCCGCCCATAAATCAAATTCGCTTGGCGCGAGGCCCGTTGGGGGTATCTTCAATCGTCCAGCCGATCTGCTGTAGTTCATCCCGAATGGCATCGGCCTTGGCAAAGTTCCTGTCCTTCCGCGCGGCAGTTCTTTCTTCAGCCATGCCCTGAATATTGGGCGGCACCGATTCCTCTTCCTGACCGACACCCAGCACCGTGTCCATTTGGTCCCATGTGGCCAACGCGGCGGCAGCCCTTTTCGGTGATATTTGGGTGGCGAGTTGTCGGTTGGTTTCGCGTACCCAGTCAAAAACGGTGGCCCATGCGCTGGAGATGTTTAGGTCGTCGTCGAGTGCAGCGGTAAATTTTTCGATTGGTTCAGCTTGGGGATCGACTGGCTCATCGTCGGCGGCTTCACGAAGTTTCGCAATGCATTCATCAATGCGGGCAAGGGCGGTCTTGGCGCCGGCA
>CEVA01194177.1_pt1 | contig 14167 bp, 12 predicted proteins | sample 361521 | NCBI WGS metagenome assembly CEVA01 (sample SAMEA2622823, study PRJEB7988) | marine metagenome | isolation source: saline water (ENVO:00002010), including
CCTTGATGTTGATAGCCTACTCGATGAAGCGGCAGAAGCGCCAGCGGCCGATGCCGATGAGAGCGACGTTGATATCGATGAGCTGATGGATGAAAACGCCGCAGATGAGCAAACCGCTGAAGAAGATGACCTTGATGTTGATAGCCTGCTCAATGAAGCGGCAGAAGCGCCAGCAGCAGATGCCGATGAGAGCGATGTTGATATCGATGAGCTGATGGATGAAAACGCCGCAGAAGAGCAAGGCGCTGAAGATGAGCTTGATGTTGATAGCCTGCTTGATGAAGCGGCAGAAGCGCCAGCAGCAGATGCCGATGAAAGCGATGTTGATATCGATGAGCTGATGGATGAAAACGCAGCAGACGAGCAAGGCGCTGTAGATGATGACCTCGATGGCGATGACCTACTTGATGGTGCACCTCAAGAGGAGCAGACATCTGATGAAGAGGGTGATGTCGAGCCGGAGCCAGAACTCGCATTGGAAGAAGATGATGACTTAGACGGCGATGACCTTCTTGAAGATGTCCTTGGCGATGAGCAGACTTCTGATGAAGAGGGTGACGTCGAGCCGGAGCCAGAGCTCGCGCTGGAAGAGGATGATGACTTAGACGGCGACGATCTTCTTGGTGAAGCCGCTGGCGATGAGCAAACTCCTGATGAAGAAGGTGACGTTGAACCGGAGCCAGAGCTTGCGCTGGAAGAGGATGATGACTTAGACGGCGACGATCTCCTTGATGATGCTCCTGGCAGTGAGCAAGCGGCTGATGAAGAGGGTGACGTTGAACCGGAGCCAGAACTCGCATTGGAAGAGGATGATGACTTAGACGGCGATGACCTTCTTGAAGATGTCTCTGGCGATGAGCAGATTCCTGATGAAGAAGGTGACGTTGAACCGGAGCCAGAGCTCGCGCTGGAAGAAGATGACGAATTAGATGGTGACGATCTCCTTGATGACGCCCCTAGCGATGAGCAAGCGACAGATGAAGAGGATGGCGTTGAACCGGAGACAGAACTCGCGCAGGAAGAAGATGACGAATTAGACGGCGATGACCTTCCTGAAGATGAGCAGACTCCTGATGAAGAGGGTGACGTTGAACCGGAGCCAGAACTCGTATTAGAAGAGGATGATGACCTCGATGGTGATGACTTACTTGCTGATGCACCAGAGCTTGAAATAGAAGATCAAGCGCAACCGGATGCGAGTGATGAAGGTGCGATTGACGAAAGTGCCGACCAAGAGCTACTTGAAGCAGACTTTGCTGATTTTGATGAGCCTGATCTCGAACTTGACTTAGGCGACGATCCGCTGCTTGAAGACGAAGATGCATCGGACGTTGAGCCTGTTAGCTCTCAAGAGCCCCAAATGGGGGATGTTGAACATCCTAGCCAGCAGCTAGATGACTATCCCGAGCTTGAACTCGACGAGCCATTTAGTAGCGAAGCTGAGCAGCAACTCAGCGAAGCGATGGCTCAAGAGGGAGATGAAGAGCTCGATCTCTCCAGTGATTTGGATGGTGACCTTGACGATGAGTTAAGCGCACTGATGGATGACTCTCTAGATGACGATATCGATGGTGACGAACAACTCGACGACAGTCAGCTCGATGAGGATTTCCTTGCTGATTTAACGCAGACCGATTTTGATGCTCTGCTCAACGAACTTGCTGAGCCAGATGAAGATGTGATCGGTGAACCGCAAGATAACGACCTTGATCTGCAGAGTTTGCTCGCCGATAGTGACTTTGACGCGGATGATGACGCGGTCGCAGACGCGAACGAAGACGACAGTGGCGCAGCAGAGCCGGACTATCTTGATATTGATGACCTGCTCGAGCAGAGTGATGACTCAGAGCCTGATAATGAACCCTATGATGAAGTCGATATGGATGTGGGCTTGGGTGAGTTTGACGACATGCTCGATGACTCGCAAAAGACCGATGTTGATAGTGAAGACGGCGGTTTCAGCGCTAAATTAGATTTAGCGAGGGCTTATATCGAAATTGATGATGTTGATTCAGCCCTCGAGGCGCTACAAGACGTGCTTGATAATGGCCCGCAGTCGCTCCATAAAGAGGCGCAAGCCTTGCAGGAACGTCTGAAACGCTAGCGTGCTAAGCTCAGCCGCAAGATGATAAATGCGCAGGCAAAGTGTCTGCGCATTTTTGTATTAACTGCTTGTCTATGGGCAAGCTTACTTCCTTCGGGAGCCTCATTACCCTCAGCATTAGCTATTTGCCCGCAGAGCGTTTAAAATGCCGAAAATTTTATTGAGCTAAGAGTATCAATGCGCGTCGCTTTAGGAATCGAATACAATGGTGCCCGCTACAGTGGCTGGCAGCGTCAATCTCATGTCAGCAGTATCCAAGCGGAAATTGAAACTGCGTTGTCCCGTATTTGTAATCACCCTGTGGATATTACTTGTGCAGGGCGTACCGACGCCGGCGTTCATGCCACCGGCCAAGTTGTGCACTTTGATACACATGCTGAGCGTGATATGGGCGCTTTTACCTTAGGCATGAACTCGCAGTTGCCTGATGACATCGCCGTGCGCTATGCAATGCCAACCGCTGATGATTTTCATGCTCGTTTTAGTGCCACCGCGCGGCGTTATCGTTATGTGATTTATAATCACCCCTATCGGCCAGGGATTTTGCGCTCAGGGGTGACTCATTATCATCACCCGCTGGATGAAACACGCATGCAAGCCGCTTGTGCGTACATGCTCGGCGAGCAAGACTTTACCTCGTTTCGGGCGGTGCATTGCCAGTCCAACACGCCGTTTCGTAATATTCATCATTTATTTGTTGAGCGCGTCGGCGATTACATTGTTGTTGATATTAAGGCCAATGCCTTTTTGCACCATATGGTGCGCAATATTACCGGGTGCTTGATGGACATTGGTGTTGGTGAGCAAGAGCCGCAATGGATGCAGCATTTATTGGCTATTAAAGACCGCACCCAAGCCAGTGCAACCGCTAAGCCTAATGGTTTATATTTGGTGGACGTAGACTATCCCGAGCAGTGGCAAATTCCCAGCACGCCACTGGGACCGCTTTTTTTACCCGATAACGAGCCACCACAGAGCTAATAAAAAGGGGTGAATGGTGGGTGTAAATGGACTACGCCGACCAGTTTTTTATATCTAAGCAACTAATTTCATGTTTTAATTGTGCTAATTTATCGGCTAATTTTGGGGTGTTCAATCCGCCCCGGTCCTGACAAGCATTAAGAGAGTTGCCAATGAGCTGGTTAGAAAAAATCTTACCAAAAACCACAAAATCTTCTGGCAAGAAAGAAATTCCAGAAGGGGTGTGGGCTAAGTGTACGTCGTGCGATTCGATTCTGTATAAAGCAGAATTAGAAAAAGCCATGAACGTATGCCCGAAATGTGATCACCACATGCGTATCAGCGCCCGTAAACGTTTAGAGCTATTTCTCGATGACGCTGGGCGCGCCGAGCTCGGTGAGCAGCATGAGCCAAAAGATGTACTGAAGTTTAAAGACTCAAAAAAATATTCAGACCGCATCAGCGCCGCGAACAAAAGCAGTGGCGAGAAAGACGCCTTAGTTGCTATGAAAGGGCAGCTTAAAGGCATTCCTGTTGCGGCGGTATCGTTTGAGTTTGCCTACATGGGTGGCTCAATGGGCTCTGTTGTTGGCGCCCGCTTCGTTGAAGCCGTCAATGTGTGCTTAGAGCATAATATGCCGTTGGTGTGCTTTTCTGCATCAGGCGGTGCACGCATGCAAGAAGCATTGATGTCGTTGATGCAAATGGCTAAAACCAGTGCCGCGTTAGCAAAAATGAGTGAAAAAGGGCTGCCTTTTATTTCCGTACTGACTGACCCAACAATGGGTGGTGTATCGGCGTCTTTAGCTATGCTAGGTGATGTGAATATTGCTGAGCCCAAAGCACTGATTGGATTTGCCGGCCCACGAGTTATTGAGCAAACAGTACGTGAAACTCTCCCAGAGGGCTTTCAGCGCAGTGAGTTCTTATTAGAGCATGGTGCTATCGACATGATCGTTGATCGTCGCGAAATGCGCGACACTGTGGCGCGTTTATTGGCTAAGCTAATGAACTTGCCTTCTACCGAACAAGAGCATAGAGTAGCGTAAATTTCTCGGTAACCTAGAAACTTACAACCTATGTCAGATTCCATACCAAGCCAATCGTCAAGCCTTGATGATTGGCTTTGTTATTTAGAGCAAATCCATCCTGCTAACATCGAAATGGGCCTTGAGCGCGTGCAGAACGTTGCCGATAAGATGGGCCTTGTTCATACCCCTAGCAAAGTAATTTTAATTGCTGGCACCAATGGTAAAGGCACTACCGCACAATGCCTGGAAAAGCTATTACTGAGCCAAGGGTATTCCGTCGGCACCTATGCCTCTCCTCATCTTATTCGCTATAACGAGCGGGTCCGCATCAATGGCGCCGAGCTTGACGATCAATACCATGTTGATGCCTTTAACAGTCTCGAACAAGGACGAGGCGATGTGCCACTTACCTATTTTGAATATGGCACCTTGGCAGCGCTGGCAATTTTTAAACGCGAAGCGGTGGATTATGTGCTCTTGGAAGTAGGGCTTGGGGGACGTTACGACGCCACCAATATAGTTAATCCAGTCGCGAGCGTGATCACTACCGTCGATCTCGATCATAAAGAGTACCTCGGTGATACCCGTGAACTGGTCGGTTATGATAAGGCGGGGATTTTTCGTAGCAACGTACCCGCAGTGGTGGGGGATTTAGATATTCCCCACACCGTGGTGGATTATGGCGAGCAAATTAATGCCGATTTGTGCCTGTCTAAGCGTGACTTTATTTTTACTGAAGATGAAGCAACCTTCAATTGGCAGATGGGCAAGCTGTCGCTGACCTTTGCTAAACCCGCTATTCCGGCGCAAAATGCCGCTACCGCATTGAGTGTGTTAGCAAAACTGGATTTATTGCCGGCGGTAACAGACATAGCTGATTGTTTGAAACAACTTCAGGTAAAAGGGCGCTTTCAACAACTGAGTAAGGAGCCTTTGGTCTATACTGATGTGGCCCATAACCGCGAATCAGCCCGTTATTTAGCCACCCGTTTACAGAGCCTTCAGGCGCAGGGTAAGACAATACATGCCATTATCGGCATGCTGGGTGATAAAGAGCATGCCGACGTGATTACCGCGATGGCACCGGTGGTTACTCATTGGCACGTAGCTGGATTAGATAATCCGCGCGGGTTGAGTGCGCAGCAATTAACAGCCAAAGTGACACAGTCTGTCAAGGTTGAAGGAACATATGAGCAGGTCAGTGACGCAATGCGCGCTGTTTTACCACAACTTTGTGCGCAAAGCCTTTTGATTATATTCGGATCGTTTTACACTGTAGCACAAGCAATCACCTTTTTTGATAACGAGAGGGCGTAACAGTGAACTCAGGGTTTATAAACCGCTTAGTGGGAACCATTATTGTCGTCGTCGCTGCGGTCGTTTTTATTCCCAATATCCTTGATGGCGATAAAGTGCGCTACAAAGAAGGGTTTAAAGCCATCCCAGAGCGCCCTGAGTTTAAGTCTATTGATCTGCAAGAAGCGTTATCGGAAAAAGCCGATAGCGCACCACTGCCTGATGATGCCAAAAGCGAAGAACTGGCAGCCGATGACGATAAGTTGCAACAGCGTGGTGATACTCAAAGCGGGGCTGATGAACAAAGTGCGCAGCAGGTTACCGAGCGCAATGATACGGTCACGGTTAACACCTTAACCAAAGATGAGCCATTGACCCGCCCACAACAGAGTGCGTTAAAAGAAATGGCCTACGTGGTGCAGTTGGGCGCCTTCTCTCGCCAAGGTAGCGTGGATGCCTTGAGCAAAAAGCTTAAAGACGCCGGATTTAATGTATTTACCCGCCCGGTGAAGACCCCAAATGGCGAATTGACGAAAGTGTTAGTGGGGCCTGAATTGGATAAGGCAACCTTGGAAAAGCAACTCCCCCAGTTGCAAAAGCTCACTAACTTAAAAGGGCGTATCACTCAATTCCAAGTGACAAAATGATCTGGTATTTAGTGCCTCGCTCCGTTAGAATGCGCCCCAAATAAACGACTAGTGGTTATTATGATCTGGGTTGATTACGCCATTGCCGGCATTATTGCACTGTCCACCATAATTGGTTTAGTGCGTGGCTTTGTTAAAGAGTCAATGTCGTTAGCCGTATGGGCCGCCGCGTTTTTTGTCTCCAGTTTATTTTACCCCTATTTAGCCTCCTACCTTACCAACATTTCAGAACCCCTTTTAAGAAATGCAGCAGCGATAGCCATATTATTTTTCTCTACGTTGCTTTTAGGCGGATTGCTAAACTATATTTTAGGCGAACTAGTGCAGCGCACTGGGTTGTCGGGCACCGATCGCGTATTTGGAATCGTGTTTGGTGCTTTACGTGGCGTGTTAGTCGTGAGCGCCATACTCTTCTTCCTGGATGCCTTTACCGGAGCCCCAAACACCGACTGGTGGAGCGCATCTCGACTAATCCCTGAATTTGGCTTTGTGATTGAGTGGTTTTTTGACTATCTCGAACACAATTCAAGCTTTTTAAATTCAGCTAACCGTTAATCGGCGAGGAAATTTTAATGTGTGGTATCGTTGGTATAGTCGGAACATCGCCCGTCAATCAGGCGCTGTATGACGGCTTGACTGTTTTGCAACACCGAGGCCAAGACGCGGCCGGTATTATTACCATAGACAATAATACCTTTAGTCTGCGTAAAGCCAATGGTCTAGTTAAGGATGTGTTCCATACTAGACACATGAAACGTCTGCAGGGAAATATTGGCATCGGCCATGTACGTTACCCTACCGCAGGTACGTCAAGCTCTGCAGAGGCACAGCCCTTTTATGTTAACTCGCCTTTTGGCATCGCCATGGCGCACAACGGCAACCTGACTAATGCCGAGCAGCTAAAAGAACAGCTATTTACCGAAGCGCGACGTCACGTTAACACGACCTCTGATTCAGAAATTCTCTTGAATATTCTTGCGCATGAATTCAGCAAATCTGACAAGCTGCACTTGGCACCAGAAGATATCTTCGCTGCGGTTTCTGAGGTTAACTCAAAAGTAGTGGGTGGGTATGCCACCATGGCGATGATTATCGGTCATGGCATCGTTGCTTTTCGTGACCCCCATGGCATTCGTCCGCTGATTTTCGGAAAACGTGAAACCGAAAAAGGCACCGAGTACATGTTCTCTTCAGAGAGCGTGGCACTGGATACTGACGGCTTTGAGGTGATTCGTGATGTGGCACCAGGTGAGGCCATTTACGTAACCGAGGATGGACAACTTTATTCGCAACTGTGTGCAGATAAGTCGGTACAAAACCCTTGTTTGTTTGAGTTCGTTTATTTTGCGCGACCGGATTCCACCATCGACAATATGTCGGTGTACGCTACTCGCGTTAATATGGGCACCAAACTAGGCGAAAAAATTAACCGTGAATGGGCTGACAAAGACATTGATGTGGTGATCCCCATCCCTGAAACATCCTGTGATATCGCCCTAGAAATTGCTTCGGTATTGGATTTACCTTATCGCCAAGGCTTTGTTAAAAACCGCTATATCGGCCGGACCTTTATCATGCCTGGGCAAGAGCTGCGTAAGAAGTCAGTGCGCCGCAAACTTAACGCGATAGATCGTGAGTTCAAAGGTAAAAATGTATTGCTGGTTGATGACTCTATTGTCCGTGGCACCACCTCAGCGCAAATTGTAGAGATGGCCCGAGAAGCCGGCGCTAAGAACGTTTATTTTGCTTCAGCAGCACCCGAGGTGCGCTTCCCTAACGTCTATGGTATCGATATGCCTTCAGCGGCAGAGCTAATTGCCCATGGACGTGAAGTAGAAGATATCAATGCCAGCATCGGCGCAGATGGCCTGATTTATCAATCGTTGGACGACTTGGTGGCTGCAGTGGCTCAGGAAAATCCAGAAATTAGTCGTTTTGAGACCTCTGTTTTTGATGGCAATTATGTTACGGGCGACATCAATCAGGACTACCTAAATCGTATTGATGAGTTGCGTAACGATGCTGCCAAATCAGTGCGAGAGCAAGCCATGTCATCGAGCTTGGAATTACACAACCAAGATAGCGATTCGCAAGATGACTAACTGTGGTTAAAGAGCAATAAAAAAGGAGCCAAAGGCTCCTTTTTTATTGCTCCCACACTGCTAACTGAAGACCGGCGAGACAATCCCGTTAGTCCACAAAATAGCGGTAGCGGCAAGAATAATAACGAGTAACACCAGACCACATGTCACTACAGAGCTGGCGTAGATAAAGCCCCGTTCATGGGGAATATGCATCAAGATAGGAACACCTGTGTAGAGTAAATACACCGAGTAGCCAACCGCGACAATACCCACAGAGACGATAAACCATAAAGTAGGGTAGAAGGCTGCAAAAGCGGCCATAAACACGGGAGTAGAGGTATATGCCGCAAGCTCTAAGGTCTGCGTAAAAGTTGGTTCGGCGCCAAAGGTTTTTGCCATCCAGTGAGCCAGGTATGCAAGTGCAAAAACCCCGACAATCAGAGCAACATACATAGCCACAGCTATCAGCATGGCGCTGTTGTGAGTAAGAAATACGGCATCGCCCGTGCCGACATGCCAGCCTAAGTGTACGCCGGAGTAGTAGCCCATTGCACTGGGAATACAGGCGATGAGGAGAATATGCGATAAGCTGTAGAGTAAACTTTCGTGGCGATTATCAATCGTTTGCCACTCTTCCACTGGGTGGGCGTATAAGCCCCAAAGATGGTTCAAAATCATAGGTGTGCCCCTTAAATAAACTGGTTGTTATGGCTGTATTATTTTTCACCAGCCTTAATTAAGGTATCGTTCAGAGCAAAGAATTTGTCAAGAAAGCCCCATGGTAAAATCAGTATGGTAAAATGGTGGGCATTAGCGGTTAGTATTACAATTCTATGTTAGCGAAGTACCAACAACTCTTAGAACCGATCAACGCATTTTTACAATGTCAGACACCGGATGCATGGCTGCAGCAAGCAAAAAAGCCAGAGAACTTAACGGTAATTTTGACCGATCACCTTATTTGTGAGTTGAAAGCGGCACAAAGCGCCATGTACTTAATTCGTCGTTATGCGGTGGATGAGCAAAGTGCAGAAGCGCTGTTGGCTTGGCTCAAACCATACGAAGATTTTACCTACCGCCAGGTGGGGGATTGGCGAGAGCTAGCTGACTATAACCGCTTAAACAAATCGATGATGCCCAAGTCAGACACCCCTTATGGCCAAGAGCTGATCGATAAAATGGTGTTACTCATCAAAGAAGAATTGCACCACTTTTATCAAGTGTTAGAGATTATGCAAGCTTGTGGCATTGAATACGATAAAATTACCTCCAGCCGCTACGCCAAGGGCCTGTTGCGACATGTGCGCACCTACGAACCGCAGGCGCTGATCGATAAATTGATTTGCGGCGCTTATATCGAAGCACGTTCATGTGAACGCTTTGCTATGTTGGCCCCCCATGTTGATAAGCAATTGGGAGAATTCTACATCTCCTTATTGCGCTCAGAAGCGCGCCATTATCAAGATTACTTGAGCCTTGGCGAGCAAATAGCAGGTGAAGATATCAGTGCCCGCATCGCTTTTTTTGGTGAAGTAGAGGCGGAACTTATTTCATCTCCAGACCCAGATTTTAAATTTCACTCTGGTGCGCCAGTATTAAGATAGTGCTGTTTAAGTAAACTTAGTACTGCTTGTTGCTGCGGTAGCGGCAAAGGGTGCTGCGCCAATATATCCGCCACCCGACCTTGTTTGAGCAGACTTTGCATGCCGCTGCGAAACGCCTTTAGGTGATAATGGCTAAGGGGATGCTGACGGGCGAAGGCTAAATGTAAGGTGTTTTCGCTCAAGGCCGGTGAATCAAACATCAAATGCTCAGAGAGTGCTAATTCACGAATAATATGTTCACCCACTTCTTGCGGACCGAGTACCCAGCTAATTCGTCGGCGTTCGAGTAATTGCAAGGCTTTGCTCAGATTGGGCAACTCAACGTAGTCGATGCCGCCATAGTTTATGAGCAATTGCTCTTCACCATAGTCGCGACCAACGGCAATCGGGTCTTGTGCGACTAATGCTAAGTCACCAGTAAAATCACGATTGCTTTTTGCATGGCGGAAAAATCCACTATGGGCTTTTGCCAGTGCGGCGCTAAAAACAAAGTCTTGCTGCCGCGCCGTGGTTTTATATGCGCCTAATACGGCCGAATATTTCCCTTTCTTTGTCCCTCGTAAGGCCCGAGACCACTGCGTAAAATGAATACGTACAACTATATTTTGGCTTCGGAAAGCTTCACTGACTAAATGGGCCATCCAGCCATGTTGATACAAAGTGTTGGAAAAATAAGGTGGGAAAGGTTCTGTGGCGAGCTCTAATCGCTCCAATGCATGTGTGTGCTGACTGAGTATAAACACGAGTGCGCTTAAAAGTGCACGCAAGACCATACTTTGCTCCTATCGCAACATTGGGCAATCGTTCATTAGAGCAAGTATAGTTTGAAACTCAGCGAGCGCGAGTTAGTCAGCGTGTTGCCACTGTGTAAGCGTGTCAGCATGGTCGCCATAGTGCAGCCGCATATGCTGTTTATCAACCACTAGAAAAGAGCTTTGCTCGTACCAATCACCGAGGACGATACGGGTTTGCTCTTGATCATATTGATGAACTGCAGGGCGGTGAGTGTGGCCGTGGATCATGATCCTTACTTGATGTTTCGAAAAGGTATCAAGTACTGCTGAGCGCTCCACATCAAGAATTTCGGTGGCCTTGTGCTGTTGGCTTTGTTTGCTTTTTGCACGGGCCTTTTTCGCCACACGACGGCGATACCAAAGCGGCATCGCGAGCATCAATCGCGGCCACCACCAACCTCGGCTTTTGCGCCGAAAACGCTGATATTCAAGATCTTGTGTGCACATTTCATCGCCATGCAATAGCAACACCTGTGTCCCGTAAAGGTCTATCACCGTTTGCTCTGCAAGCAGTGTCATGCCTGCTTTTTGCGCATAACGTTGACCAAGTAGAAAGTCGCGATTGCCATGGGTAAAGTAAATGGCAATACCTTGGTCTGCGAGTTGTTTAAGCCGAGCGGCAATATCATCACTGAATGCATCACTGGCATCGTCGCCCACCCAAACCTCGAAGAAATCCCCTAATATGTATAAGGCATCTACTTGCTGATCTATTTCTTTATCAAGGAAGTCGAAAAAAGCATCTGTGATCTCTGGTTGGTTGCTACTGAGGTGGAGGTCGGCAATAAACAAGGTGCGTGACATAGGCGTCCAGATAGTAAAGCGGCGCGCATGGCGCGCCTATAAGTTATTCAACAATGACTTTGTTGATGATTACATCTTCTAGGGGGACGTCTTGGTGGAAGCCGGCGCTGCCAGTTGCAACGTCTTTAATTTTTTCCACTACATCCATGCCTTCAACGACTTCGGCAAACACGCAATAACCCCAACCTTGTGGAGTTTCACTGCTGAAGTTAAGGAAGTCATTGTCATTCACATTAATGAAGAATTGTGCCGTCGCTGAGTGTGGATCTGGGGTGCGAGCCATAGCCAGCGTGCCTTTTTTGTTGCTCAACCCGTTATTGGCTTCGTTTTTGATCGGTGACTGCACTTTTTTCTGTTCCATGCCCGGAGCAAAACCACCGCCTTGAACCATAAAACCGTCGATGACACGGTGGAAAATAGTGCCGTCATAAAATCCAGATTTGGCGTAGTTCAAAAAGTTTTCAACCGTTACAGGGGCTTTGTCAGCAAACAGCGCGATTTTAATCGTGCCAAAGTTGGTATCTAGTACAACCATGATGAGTCTCTGATTTAATAATTAGGGGCCTATTTTATAGTAGGGTAGCGGATCAGACAATGCACCAAGCAATGACACTGCCCTAAAGGCTTTATTTTTGTTATTTTCAGAGGTCTTGCGTGTGGCGAGATAGTCGGGGCAGTGGTAAGATAGCGCCATTAATATAACGATAGGATCATATTGCAATGTTGCAGATATACAACACACTTTCACGTCAAAAAGAACGCTTTACTCCACTTAACGAGAATAAAGTAGACATGTATGTGTGTGGCATCACTATCTATGACTATTGCCATGTTGGTCATGCGCGCACCTATGTTTCCTTCGATGTGATGAATCGTTACCTACGCTATCTCGGTTACGATGTCACTTATGTGCGTAATATCACCGATGTTGATGATAAAATCATTACCCGTGCTAATAATAACAATGAGCCTATTAACGCCTTAACAGAGCGGATGACCGCCGCGATGCACGAAGACTTTCGTGCCTTAAATATACTTGATGCCGACATAGAGCCTACCGTTACCGGGCACATGGATGACATTATTGCGATGATCGAGCGGCTTATCGACAAAGAGCATGCCTATGTTGCCGATAGTGGCGATGTCTTATTTGATGTATCCACCTTTAAAGAGTACGGCAAGCTGTCGCAGCAAGACTTAGAGATGTTACAAGCGGGCGCGCGCGTTGATGTCGCAGCAGGTAAAGACGACCCCTTAGATTTTGTGTTGTGGAAAAAGGCCAAAGCCGGTGAGCCTAGTTGGTCTTCACCTTGGGGTGAGGGGCGTCCAGGGTGGCATATTGAATGCTCAGCTATGAGCTCAAAACACCTAGGTGAGTATTTTGATATTCACGGCGGTGGCTCTGATTTGCAGTTTCCACACCATGAGAATGAAATCGCTCAGTCATGCTGCGCCAATAATGGTCGCTACGTTAAAACTTGGATCCATACCGGCATGGTTCAGGTCAACAAAGAAAAAATGTCTAAGTCATTAGGCAACTTCTTTACCGTACGCGAAGTACTCAAAGCCTACGACCGCGAAACCGTACGCTATTTCCTTATAAACGGCCACTACCGGAGTCAGTTGAACTATTCGCAAGAGAATCTCGAGCAGGCGCGCTCATCGTTGGAGCGCTTATATACCGCTCTACGTGATGTTCAGCCTGTTGCTGTTGAACTGGACGGTCATCCGTTGGTCGCGCGTTTTGAGCAAGCCATGAATGACGACTTCAATACCCCTGAAGCCTTGCCCGTGCTGTTCGAGTTGGCGAAGGAAGTAAATCGCCTAAAAGGGCAAGATGAGCAAGGTGCAGGTGAGCATGCCTATATCTTAATTAAGCTGGCTGAAGTGTTAGGTATTGCCCAGCAAGACCCTGCTGCCTTTTTACAAGGTGAGCAAGACGATGATGAAACGCAGAAAATTGAAGCGTTGATCGCCAAACGTAATCAGGCTCGTGCTGATAAAGATTGGGCTGAGGCAGACGCCGCTCGTGATGCGCTTACGGCCATGGGAGTGGTACTCGAGGACTCCGCTGGTAAAACAACATGGCGTAAGGCCTAAGCGTTTATGTTAATTAAACGCCGCGCTTAGGCGCGGCGTTTTCGTTTTTACGTCACTCTTTTTCTCTCACCATGGTTGGCTGCACACTCAGTTCTTTGTTTTTTGAACGTTGCCTTTAAGTGGTGATTTTTCCATTGACCTCAATCTTAGTTGAGGTTTTACCCTGTTCGCGCTGAATGTAACTATGGAGCGTTGATGAATATTCTACTGGCAATGATCCCCGCATTTTTATGGGGCACCACTTATGCGGTCACTAAGTACGCCACCCCAGATTGGCCGCCAATTCTTCTCGGTGCTTTACGCGCCTTGCCTGCAGGGATACTGCTTTGGTTGATAAAGCCGTCGCTCCCTAAAGGTCGACAATGGCGGGGGCTAACAGTGCTCGCTTTGGTCAATATTGCTCTGTTTTTTGCTTTTATTTTTGTTATGGCGGTGAATTTGCCGGCAGCCATTGCCGGTGTAGGCATGGTCTCGGTGCCAGTGGTGGCGATGATTTATACTTGGGTTGTTAAAGGTCAGCGCCCAAGTGCCGTGCAATCGCTTTGTGCTGTGGCCATTGTTACCATCGCTTGGTTATTGTTTGACCCTCAGCATGTCGAATTGAGCCTCCTAGGGCTTGCTGCTTTAGCTGGGGCGTTGTTGTGTATTGTCATTGGTAGTTCGCTAGTGCAAACAGTGAGTATGCATATTCATTGGTGGACCGTGCTCACCTGGCAGTTAATTATTGGCGGCACTGCGCTGCT
>CEVA01099560.1_pt1 | contig 14158 bp, 21 predicted proteins | sample 361521 | NCBI WGS metagenome assembly CEVA01 (sample SAMEA2622823, study PRJEB7988) | marine metagenome | isolation source: saline water (ENVO:00002010), including
GAGTAATGTAGTTTCCCATGACCCTATATTCAGCATTGGTTCTATCGCTATAACCATTCCCTTCTTTAACAAGGTTCCTGAACCAGGAGTGCCATAGTTAGGTACTTGAGGCTCTTCATGTAGTGATTTACCTATGCCATGTCCCACATATTCTCTTACAACTGAGTAGCCCATTTCTTCGGAATATGATTGGACTGCCCATCCTATATCTCCGGTCCGGGCACCGTCAGTAGCTGCAGCTATTCCCCTGCTCAGTGCTTCTTTTGTTGCTTTTATAAGATCTGATTTATCAGATGGGATATTACCAACACCAATAGTTACTGCGTGGTCACCGTGGAATCCATTAACAATAGCGCCTATATCTATGCTGACTATATCTCCATCATTCAAAACTCTATTGCCTGGTATTCCGTGAACAATCTCTTCATTTATAGAAACACATATTGTCCTTGGGAATCCCAGATAACCTTTGAAAGAAGGCTTTGCTCCCAGTCGCAATATTTCCTTATAAGCTATTTCATCTAGCTCAGCAGTTTTCATTCCTGGACGGACAGATTCTGTTAGTAATTGCAGGGTTTTAGCCACCACTTCCCCAGCTTTACGCATGGCATCGATTTCTCGGGGGGATTTTATGGTGATCCCTCTCTCTTTGGTGCCAATGTTACTAAATATTGTTTCTTCATTCATTACCATACGCCCTTATGAAACAGCACCTATTAGAGATTCTCTAACCTGTTCAATACTTCCTTCGCCATCTACACTCACTAGGGTTCCCCTCTTTGAGTAGTACTCTATTAACGGATTCGTTTGTTCGCCAAATACTTTGATACGTTTAACTACTGCCTCAGACGTATCGTCTTCTCGCTGGTACAGTTCACCGTTGCAAGTATCGCATTGCCCTTCGATTTGAGGAGGGGAATTTATCTCGTGGAAAGGTTGTTGGCACTGTCTGCATATCCATCTTCCTCCTAGCCTAGTTATCAATTCTTGGTCAGACACGACAATGTTAGCGACTTTGTCTATCCTCTCACCTTGATTTTCTAATGCCTTTTCTAATGACCGTGCCTGCTGGACTGTCCGGGGAAATCCGTCCAGAATATAGCCAAACTCGACATCTGGCATTTTTATTCTTTCTTCTATCATATCTATAATTAGGTCGTCAGGTACTAGCAATCCCTTTTTCATGTAATCTCTAGCAGTCACTCCCAATTCGGTGCCTCGATTTTGGTGGTCCCTTAAAAGGTCACCAGATGAAATATGCACCAATCCTAAAGATTCAGACATGCTTTTTGCCTGTGTTCCTTTCCCAGCTCCCGGCGGTCCCAGTAAAATTATACGCAATTTTTCTATTCCTACCTTATAAATCCTTCATAATTTCTCATCATTAGTTGTGCTTCCAGTTGCCGCATAGTATCTAAGGCAACACCTACCATTATTAGCAAACTTATCGACGGTAGTTGCAAGGCGCGCACATCGCTAATCAACGTGGCTATATATGGTATTACTGCAACTATACCAAGAAAAACGGCCCCACCCCATGTAACTCTGACTATTATTCTGTTTAGATATTCTTCAGTTGAATTGCCAGGTCGTATACCAGGTATAAACCCGCCGTTGCGTTGCAGCGTTTCGGCCAGGTTTTGTTGACGAAAAATAATTAGAGCGTAGAAGAATGTAAATGCCACTACTAAGACAAAACTAACAAGGTAATAGAAAAACCCCGTTGGGTCAAAAAGATCTTGGATGAATCCAGCAACTTGACTGCCAAAGGAAGTACTAGTTGGATCAATAAAGTAACTTGCAACAACACCAGGAAATATCATGATCGAAAAGGCGAAGATTAATGGTATCATGCCTGCTGAATTGACTTTTATTGGAAGATGTGTTGCCCCGCCAGATCTGTACATCCTTCCACCTCGAAAAACAGCTCTCCCGTACTGAACAGGTATTCGTCTTTCTGCTTCAGCAAATAGTACTATTAAGTAAATCATCAACACTCCTATTACTCCTAGTAATAGTAATCCTGCGATGTTATCTTTTTCTAAGAAACCTTGTCCGATCATTTGAGGCATGGTAGAGACTATACCCGCGAAAATTATTATAGATATGCCGTTTCCTATGCCCTTTTCGGTAATTAATTCTCCGACCCAGACCAAAAACACAGTTCCGGCTATCAGTGTGATTATGATTGCCAAAGTAGGTAATAGTTGGTCGCCAGAAGTTCCGAGCCCCCCTATGGCTCCACTTCTTTGGAGCATCGTAAGTTGCCCAAATCCTTGCAATGCTGCTATTGGCACCATTAAGTAGTGTGTGAGCATGTTTATTCTCTGACGCCCTACTTCACCTTCTTTGCTCAGTTCTCTAAGTTGTGGGAATACGGGTACCATAAGTTGCATTATGATGGAGGCTGTTATATAAGGAAAAACTCCTAATGAGACTACGCTTAAATTGCGTAAAGCCCCTCCGCTGAACATATCTAAGAATCCAAAAAGTTCGTTTTGCCTGAAGAATTCATCTAAAGATTCCCTATCTATACCTGGGACAGGTACTTGTGCAAGGAATCTAAATATGACCAACATGGCGAATATGAAGAATAACCGACCTCTTATGTCAGGTACTTTCATAGCATCTATGAGGGCTTGTAGCAAACGAGGAGTGCCGGCGTCTTGCCTGTCTGCTTGAGTTTGACGCATCATAATTGGATCTCTATAACCTTTCCACCGGCGTCTTCTATTTTTCGCCTGGCTTCTGCCGAGAATGCATTAGCGGTTACATTTAGTGAGTGGACAGCTTCTCCTCTGCCCAGGATTTTGACCGGTAGCTTCAAGTCTCTTATAAGATTAGCGTTTTTCATATCCAATGAAGTGATATTTGCCTTGTCTGGAAAAACAGCGTACAAGCTGTCTAGATTAACTCTGCTGTATTGTTTTTTGAAGATATTAACAAAACCTCTTTGTGTGGGCAGACGTTTTACCATGGGATTCTGCCCCCCCTCAAACGTAGGTCGTACGCCACCACCGGATCTGGCAAGCTGCCCTTTCATACCTTTACCTGAGTACGTTCCCTGGCTACTATTGCCTCTGCCTATACGTTTCCTATTTTTTCTGGCTCCTGAAGGGGCCTTTAATTGATCTAGTCTCATTTATTTTCCTACTTCACTTCTATAAGGTGCCTAACTTTGTGAACCATTCCCCTTATTATGGGCGTATCATGTTTCTCCAGCTCTTGATTGAGCCTTTTGAATCCAAGCGCACGAATAATCCTAGATTGTTTCTTAGGATACCCTATGGTACTTTTCTTCCATTTTATTGTTATTACACTCAACACAGTCCTCTGTTATGTTTTATATAGTTAGCGTTCGACTTCCGATCTGATCGATAATTTATGGAGTTCCTCTTCTTTTTGCTATTTCCTGATCCTTGTCTCTTAATTCTAGTAGTGCGGCTATAGTTGCTTTAACAACGTTGATAGCGTTACCATTACCTATCGATTTAGTGAAAATGTCTCTTATTCCAGCGGATTCCACTACCGCTCTAACAGCCCCACCTGCTATTACACCTGTGCCACTTGGAGCAGGTTTCAATAAAACTGTTGAAGCACAGAACTTGCTAGTTATTTGGTGCGGTATCGTCGTTCCTTTGATCGGCACATGTATCATGTTACTCTTAGCAGTGGTTACGGCTTTTCGTACTGCGTCTGGAACAGCGTAAGCTTTTCCAAGCCCTGCTCCGACATTTCCTTCCCCATCTCCTACAACCACCATAACGCTAAATCCTCTGCGTCTACCGCCTTTAACAACTTTGGTGACCCTGCGGATCTTCACCACACGTTCTGTTAATTGATAATCTGAGACATCATTATTGTTCATTTGTCGTGCTGCTTGTACCATTAAAACTCCAGCCCGGCCTCTCTAGCAGCTTCTGCCAGAGCTTTAACACGGCCATGATATTTGTATCCACCTTTATCAAAGACAACTTTAGCCACACCTTTGGCTTTGGCTCTTTCGGCTATTAGAGATCCTACCGACGAGGATATTTCTTGTTTAGTCGGAGTATCTTCTACCTGTTTAAATTGAGTTTCATTACTCGATGCGAATGCGAGTGTATTGCCCTGGATGTCATCGATAACCTGAGCATATATATGGTTCAGGCTTCTGAACAAAGATAGTCTTGGTCTATCAGATGTGCCATGTATCTTGCCTCTGACACGTATATGTCTAGCTGCGCGCATAACCCTAGATGTTTTGTCTTTACCCATTTATGCAGTCCTTCCAGCTGCTTTGCCAGGTTTTAGGCGTACTACCTCATTTGATAGGCGCACCCCTTTGCCGGTATAAGCGTTTGGTTTCCGAGTTCTTCTAATTCTTGCTGCCATCTCTCCTACGGTTTGCTTGTCTATTCCATCTACATGTATTCTGTTGGCTCCCTCAAGGGATAAAGTTACACCTGGCAGTGGTATAATCTCCACCTGATGGCTATAGCCTAACTGCAAAACCAAATTTTGACCTGATTCCTGTGCTCTATATCCTGCTCCAACTAGATCCAGACTTTTTCTAAATCCTTCGTTAACACCCTTTACCATGTTAGCAAGGAGTGCTCCGGTAAGGCCATGTAAAGATTTATGTCTTTTATCGTCCGAGGGCCTAGTGACGCGAACGGTATCGCCGTCAATATGGATCGACATTTCATTACTGAAGGTGTTTTTTAGGGTGCCTTTATGTCCGGTTACTTCTACCGTGGATCCGTCTATTGCCACTTTGACACCATTTGGTATGTTTATTAATCTATTGCCTACTCTTGACATATTATCACCATAGCAAACACAGGTATTCCCCGCCTATTCCTTTCCGTTTTGCTTCTTCTCCTGTCATTATTCCTTGTGAAGTTGAGATTATAGATACACCTATCCCACCAAGGATAGGTTTTATATCTTTACTACCCACGTATTTTCTTAATCCAGGTTTGCTAACTCGTTTTAGTCCGGATATAACAGATTCATTTCTACCTCTGTACTTGAGTCGCAGTAGGATATCATTCTGAGGTTTCTTGGATACAACCTCGAAATCTTCTATAAAACCTTCCCTTTTCAGGATGTTAGCCAAAGAAACCTTAGGATTGGATGAAGGCATTGTTACTGTTTCATGGCGAACAGCTACCGCATTTCTTATACGGGTCAACATATCAGCTATTGGGTCAGTTGTTAAACTCATATTTACCAGCTTGCCTTCCTAATCCCTGTAATTTCCCCTTTTAAAGCCAAAGTTCTGAAACAAATTCTACAGAGACCGAAATGTCTTATATAACCCCTTGGTCTGCCACAGAGATTACATCTGTTATAGTTTCTAACAGGGTACTTCTTTGGTTTTTTCCATTTCGCTATTAAAGATGTTTTTGCCAATTAATATTCCTAAGTAAAAATTTGATTATTTCGTTTATGACCTAGCCATTTGCCTATTGTTTTCTTTGACGAATGGCATTCCCAATAAATCTAATAGGCGCATTGCTTCTAAGTCAGTCTTAGCAGATGTTACTATAGAGACTTGTAGTCCACGCACTCGGTCTATTTGTCCGTAATCTATTTCAGGAAATATTACATGTTCACTTATACCTAGAGAGTAGTTACCTCGCCCATCAAAAGCTCTGATTGAAACTCCTCTAAAATCTCTAATTCTTGGTAGTGCAGCGTTCAGTAATCTATCCATAAATTCGTACATGCGTCTGCCGCGTAATGTAACGGAGGTGCCTATGGGTTCTCCTTCTCTTAACTTAAATCCAGCTACCGATTTTTTTGCTCTGGTTATTACGGGCTTTTGACCTGTAATTAGGCCTAAGTCTTTAGTGGCGTTGTCCATAGCTCTGGGGTTATTCTTAACTTCACCCATTCCTATGTTAATTACCACCTTCTTTATACCAGGTAATTCCATGATATTTTTGTAACCGAATTCAGATATTAAATTATCTTTTACAGACGAGCGGTACAATTGAAGTATCCTAGGGATACTGCTGTTGTTTTCAGTTTTTTTAGTGGACTTTTTAGCAGTGCTGTCTTTTCCGGATTTAGCTGCAGTGGTCGATTTTGGTCGACCTCTTCTCTTGGGCGTTTCAACAACTTTTTCTTTACCTGCGGGTTCAGTGTCAGTGGTGTCTACTGATGCAGTTTCTAAATCTTGTTCTTCAGTTTTGTCTAATCTATTACTTCTTGGCATGAGGAACAAATCCTTACTTTCCTTTGGTCTTCTAGAAATTTCCTTCCTATTCTTACTGGTTTATCACAATTGCTACAGACTACAACGACGTTTGATATGTTAAGAGGAGCTTCCTTTTCGACTATACCTGCTTGGCGTATGTTTTGTCTTTGTCTAGTGTGTCTCTTTACCATGTTCACACCTTCAACTAATATCAGGCCATCCTTTTTTAGTACTGCCTGTACTTTACCTCTTTTACCCTTGTCTTTTCCGGTCATTACTTGGACCGTGTCTTCTCTCTTTATCAACATCAAAGAACCTCCGGTGCAAGAGAGACTATTCTCATAAACGATTTGTCTCTTAATTCTCGAGCTACAGGTCCAAATATTCTTGTACCTCTGGGAGTAAGGTTGTCAGTCAGAATCACAGCTGCATTCTCGTCAAATTTTATATACGAACCATCCGGTCTTCGGTGTGGATGAGCTGTTCTTACAATCACTGCTTTTATCACTTCACCTTTCTTGACACCGCCTGAAGGTATGGCTTCCTTAACGGATGCAACGATAATATCCCCAAGATAGGCATATCTTCGTCTAGTGCCACCTGGTACGTTTATACACATGATTTCTTTGGCACCTGAGTTGTCTGCTACAGTCAGCCTTGAAAATGTTTGAATCATTGTTCTGAAGGATCCTCCTCAATGTTTTCTGGCGTAGTAGTTTCTTGAGAATCGCTCGCCTCTTCTTCTAAGTTGTCTATTGCGACTGTTTCATTTAATGAATCTAGTATTTCGGTTCCACCGAGATTCGTTGATGAGATTACTTCGGTTACTCTCCATCTTTTTGTTTTCGACAAGGGTCGAGTTTCCATTATGTTCACAAGATCCCCAACTGAGGATAGATTTTTAGAGTCGTCGGCATGAAGCTTGGTAAACTTTTTGACTGATTTACTATAAAGCCTATGGTTTTGTCGCCATTCAATTTCGACTACGACGGAGTTATCCATTTTATCGCTTATTACTCTACCGATTCTGGTTTTCCTTCTATTCCTCTGCATATTACTTTCCATTTAGTCCTCTCTGGCGCATGACTGTCTTTATTCTTGCAATTGTCTTCTTGACGTTGCGTAATTCTTGTGGGTTATTTATTTGTCGCGTGCTTAAACGGAAGCGTATGTTCATCATTTCTCTGAAACTGTTATCCAGTTCCGATTGGATTTGATCGTCCGTCATAGCTCTAATTGCCGTCATGTCCAAATCTAATTACCTCTACTAATCAAAATTGCCTTGCATATCATTTTTGTAAAGAACCGTGGTACTGACCGGAAGTTTTTGTGATGCTAACCTTAAAGCCTCTCTGGCCAAAGGTTGGCTAACTCCAGAGACTTCAAAAAGAATTCTTCCTGGTTTGACTACTGCTACCCAACCATCTACTGCACCTTTTCCTCCACCTTGCCGGGTTTCAGCAGGTTTAGATGTAATAGGCTTGTCTGGGAAGACTCGTATCCAAACTTGTCCTCCTCGTCTAAAATGCCTTGTTATAGCTCTTCTTGCCGCCTCTATTTGATTGGCTTTAACCCACGCGGTAGAAGTGGCTTTCAAGGCATAGTCGCCAAAGGCTATTTGGCTTCCGCTCTGTGAAGAGCCACGCCTGTTGCCTCTGTGCATTTTCCTATATTTAGTTCTCTTCGGCTGTAACATCTTGGTTTTCCTCTGTTATTTCTACCTGAGTCTCTGTTTCTACATCTATGGGTTCATTTTGATCTATCTGAATCTCATTGGTGGGAGTTTGTTCTTCTCCTCCAACGGTGATCTCTATTAGTCCTAGTTCCTCGTCTTCAATTTCGACGTCTGACTCATTTTGTTGAGGTAGTATATCTCCTAAATAGATCCAGACTTTTATACCTATTCTGCCAAATGTAGTTCTGGCTTCTGCAAGACCGTAATCAATATTTGCTCTCAAAGTATGCAGAGGAACTCGACCTTGCATTACTTTCTCTTGCCTCGCTATTTCTATACCTCCGAGCCTACCAGAACAGATAATTTTTACTCCTAATGCTCCGGCCTGCATTGCTCTATTAACCGATTGAAACATAGCCCTTCTAAAAGCGACTCGCCTTTGAAGCTGCTCTGCTATACTCATTGCAACGAGCTGGGCATCAAGTTCTGGTTGCCTTATTTCTTGGACATTTAGTCTAGCAGTCTTATGAGTCATACTTTCTACGGTTTTGCGTAGATCTTCAACTCTTTGCCCGCCTCTTCCTATGACTATACCAGGCCTAGCAGCGTGCACATTGACTACAAGTTCGTGAGCACCGCGCTCTAACTCGATTTTAGATATACCGGCTTCAGGAAGTTGAGAAATTACAGCTGCCCGTATTCTTATATCCTCTTGAAGTAATTCTCTATATTGCGCAGGTTTATTTGCATACCACTTGGAGTCCCAATCCTTTATGATTCCAAGCCTAAATCCAGTTGGGTGTGTTTTTTGCCCCATTAACGAGCCTCCTCTTCGTCTACCACAACTGTAACGTGGCAACTGCGTTTAATTATTCTGCTGGCTCTTCCTCTAGACCTAGGCCTGAATCTCCTGAGAGAGGCACCTTCGTCCGCGTGTATTGAAACTATTTTCAGGTCTCTTTGAGACATCATGCTATTATTTTCAGCGTTGTTTGCAGCTGATTTTACCACCTTAGCCACTTCTTTAGCGGCTGGGCTGATCAAAAAATGTAAGGTATCTAATGCTTGGTCAACTTTTTGACCCCTTACTAGATCCACCACTCTTCTCATTTTTTTGGAAGAGATACCTATATTTTTAGCTACAGCTCTTACTGCCATAATAAAGTTCCTTTTATCTCCTAGCCTGCGTTCTGCGTTCGGTTCTGTCTGCGTGTCCACGGTAAGTGCGGGTAGGGGCAAATTCTCCTAATCTGTGACCCACCATGTTCTCAGTCATGAAAACAGGAACATGTCTTCTGCCATCATGGACTGCGATAGTCATGCCTACCATGTTTGGCATTATCATAGATGCTCTAGACCATGTTCTTATAACTGTGTTAGCACTACTATTTTGCAGTAACTCCACTTTTTTCATGAGTTTAGCATCTACAAATGGCCCCTTCTTAATGGATCTAGACATGTCTATTTACTCCGTTATTCATCATATTAATTTTGATACCTTCTCCTGACTATCATTACACTAGATTTATTCTTTCTTCTAGTTCTGTAACCTAAGGCAGGTTTACCCCAAGGGGTTTTTGGGCCAGGCATGCCTATCCCTGATCTGCCTTCTCCACCACCGTGTGGATGGTCTCTAGGACTCATAGCGCTTCCCCTAACTTGAGGTCTGCGTCCTAGGTGACGGTTTTTGCCGGCTTTACCAAGTTTAATGTTCTTGTGGTCTGGATTACTAACCTCTCCTATAGTGGCCATGCACTCAGGATTCAGTCTACGAACTTCTCCAGAAGGCATTCTGAGTAAAACGTGACTTTCCTCCCGTGCTAAAACCTGAGCTGATGTTCCAGCACCTCTTGCCAGTTGTCCGCCTCTTCCAGGGTGCATTTCTATATTATGTACTGGACTGCCGGACGGTATTGCCTTAAGTGGCAAAGCATTGCCAACACTTATTTGAGCATCGGGACCGGATTCTATATTCGCACCAACGTGTAATCCTTGAGGGGCTAGATTATAACGTTTTTCACCATCAGCGTAGTGTATCAACGCTATACGAGCATTTCGGTTGGGGTCATATTCTATAGATACCACTTTGCCCGGTATACCTAGCTTGTTCCTTTTAAAATCTATCAATCTGAATCTTCTTTTTGCGCCTCCTCCACGATGTCTTACAGTCATCCTTCCTTGCGCGTTTCTACCCCCTGTTTTCTTAATGGGTACGAGCAGTGATTTCTCAGGACTTTTTCTGGTTATGTCATCGAAAGTCCCTAAAACTACTGCTCTTCTACCAGGAGATGTTGGTTTTACTTTTCTAAGTGGCACTTATGCTCCCTCAAATATCTGGATTTTGTCACCAGTTTGTAGTGTAACGATGGCTTTTTTCCATGATGGTCTTCTAGTGAATCTAGTACCATATCTTTTGTTCTTGCCTTTTACCTTTTGTATATTCACATCAGTGACAGTTACCCCAAATGATGTTTCAATAGCTGATTTTACTTGAACTTTATTGGCCCTGATATCAACTTCGAAGCCGTATTTACCTAACCCGTCTTGCATAACGGTGGTTTTCTCTGTTATCAGAGGTCTTTTTAGTATTTCAAATATGTGTAGAGCCATTATCAGTTTACTCTTTCAGGTCCGCATTGGTGTTTACCATGTCAGACCATAGCTTTTCTGCCAATCTTACTGCATCAACTGTGATCAAGAGCTTGTCGTGATTAAGAAGATCTAAGGCATTTAATTGCTTTGCAGGCAATGTTCTCACTCTTCTTATGTTTTTTGATGATTTTATAACTTCAGGTCTTGATTGTTCTGTTACTATCAATGTGGGGGTTTCGATTTTAAGATTAGATAATACTTTGTGCATTTCTTTGGTTTTTGCATTTTCTACTTGTATGTCATCGACTACTACAATTTTGTTGTCCCTTACTTTTTGAGACAATATGCATCTTATTGCGCCTGTGTTCATTTTTTTAGGTATCTTTTGAGAGAAATCTCTAGGGTGTGGACCGAAAACAACTCCACCTCCTCGCCAATGTGGGGCCCTGTTGCTTCCCTGTCTGGCGCGGCCAGTGTGCTTTTGTCTCCATGGTTTTGCACCACCTCCGGAAACCATTCCTCTTGTTTTTGTTGAAGCGGTTCCTTGTCTGGCGTTGGCCATGCGGGATACGGCTACTTGGTGAACTAAAGCTTGGTTCATAGGCGCACCAAACAAATCTTCGTTTAATGCTATGCTCTTTAGCTCTTTGCCAGAGGAATCCCAAGTAGGAATATTTATCATGATCCTTTGTTTCCCTTCTTGGATTCTTTTATTGAAAGAATAGTGTTTTTTGAACCAGGAACCGATCCTTTGACCAAAATAAGATTTCTTTCTATGTCAACCATAATAACTTTAAGGTTACTGGCTGTTATTGTTTGTGATCCCATATGCCCTGCCATGGGAGTCCCCTTGAATACTCGTCCAGGAGTAGTGCCTGCCCCAACTGAGCCGGGTGCCCTTGCTCTGTCGGATTGACCGTGGGTTTTTGGCCCGCCACGGAAATTGTGTCTTTTCATACCACCGGCAAACCCCTTTCCTTTGGAAATACCAGTAATGTCAACAAAATCACCAGGTTGAAACATACCTACATCTATTATCTGGCCTACCTGTGAATCTCCTAGGTCAGTGACTTTGAATTCTCTTAAATGTCTGACCAGTGAAGCTCGATTAAGATGTCCAGCCTCGGGTGCATTTAGTCTATTAGCTGCCAGATAACCTATTTGGATTGCTTGATATCCATGTTTTTGTTCTGTTTTAATTTGCGTGACGACACACGGCCCTACCTCTAAGACACTTACAGGTTCTACTATGCCTTCTTCACTGAAGACACGAGTCATGCCATGTTTTTTACCTAATATATTTTTCACAGTTTTTCTCTCAGCAGGCTACACTTTTATTGTTATGTCTACTCCGGCAGGTACGCTTAACCGAGTAAGTGCATCTATGGTTTTAGATGTCGGATCCAGTACGTCTATAATTCTTTTGTGAGATCGCAATTCGAAGTGCTCTCTAGAGTCTTTATCCACATGAGGTGACCTTATGACACAGAACCGTCTTATAGACGTAGGCATTGGGATTGGTCCAGCAACACCAGCTCCAGTTCTCTCAGCGGCCTCCACTATTTGCGTGGCTGATACGTCCAGCACCTTATAGTCAAATGCTCTCAATACTATTCTAATTTTTTGTTTTGGTTCTGCCATACACTTACCTTAGCCTTTAGGCATTTACAAGTTCACCCGCTATGCCTTGAGGCACCTCTTCGTAATGATGAAATTCCATAGATTGGCTAGCTCGTCCCTGAGTTAAAGACCTGAGTGCGGTGGTGTATCCGAAAGTTTCCGCTAGTGGAACGAACGCCTTGATGGTTTGCATCTCGTCCGTACCTTCCATTCCTTCGACCCTGGATCTTCTACCACCCAAGTCTCCCAGTACTTCTCCCAGATATTCTCCTGGCGTCACAACCTCAATAGCCATTATTGGTTCAAGTAAAACCGGTTTCGCTTTTCTAATAGCTTCTTTTACGCCTATGGAACCGGCCATTTTAAAAGCCATTTCAGATGAGTCCACTGGGTGGTGGCTTCCATCAACCAAGGAAACCTTTACATCTATGACCGGGTACCCAAATGTTACGCCGGTTTCTAGTGCTTCTTTTATACCTGCCTGAACAGGATTGATGAATTCTCTAGGTATTGCTCCTCCCATTATCTTGTTCTGGAATTGGAAGCCAGCGTTTCTTTCTAATGGTTCTATTTCCAATTCGACGTGACCATATTGTCCATGGCCTCCTGTCTGCCTTACGAACCTTCCTTCAGCAGTTGAAGAACTAGTTATGGTTTCTCTAAAGGAGACTCGGGGTTTACCTATGTTTGCGTCCACCTGGAATTCTCTTCTGAGACGTTCCACCAGTACTTCTAAGTGTAACTCTCCCATACCAGACATTATGGTTTGTCCAGTTTCGTCGTCTACTTTTATCTGAAAAGTTGGATCCTCTTCGGCGAGCTTGATCAAGGAGTCAATCAACTTTTCTTGATCTATTCTTGTTTTAGGTTCTATAGCAACAGAGACAACTGGCTCTGGGAAGCTTATAGACTCCAGAACTACAGCGGAGCCTTCTACACATATAGTATCTCCGGTGAACGTATTTTTTAGACCTATGGCGGCAGCAATGCTGCCAGCAGAGACCTCCGCAGTTTCTTCTCTATGGTTTGCATGCATAGTTAGCACTCTGCCGAGCCTTTCCTTTATACCTTTTGTAGAATTGTAAACAGGAGAACCGGCTTTTATGTTCCCTGAGTAGACCCTGAGATAAACCAATCTGCCTACATGTGGATCAGTCATCACTTTGAAAGCCAAGGCAGAGAACGGGGAGTCGTTATTAGCAGGAACGTCTATTTCGCCACCGGATTTAGGGTCTAATCCAGTCATAGCAGGTACATCGAGAGGAGAAGGTAAATAATCGCAAACGGCGTCAAGCATCGCTTGCACTCCTTTTGTTTTCAGGGCTGTACCACAAAGAACCGGGACTATGGTGTTATTAATAGTTGCTTTCCTAAGGGCGACCTTCAATTCTTCCAAGGATATTGGTTCTTCTTCAAGATATTTGTTCATGAGAGAGTCATCCGTTTCGGCCACTTTTTCGATTAGATTTTCTCTGTAGGTCTTTACTTCTTCGACCATATCTGAAGGTATATCGATTTCTGTAGGTGTATAATTACTGTCCTTGTCATCATCTTCAGGGAATACAAAAGCTTTTTCTTCTACTAGATCAATTATTCCTGAAAAAGAACTTTCAGCTCCAATGGGAAGTTGTATCGGTACTGGGTTAGCTTTCAGTCTAGTTGTTATCATGTCGACTGCACGCTTGAAGTTTGCACCGAGTCTATCCATCTTGTTTATGAAACACATTCTTGGGACTCTGTATTTATTTGCCTGTCGCCATACGGTTTCTGATTGTGGTTGTACTCCGGCAACTGACTCGAAAACTACAACTGCCCCGTCTAGTACACGCAAGCTTCTTTCCACCTCTGCAGTAAAGTCTACGTGGCCCGGGGTGTCAATAATATTGATATCGTAGCCGTTCCATTCGCACGTAGTAGCAGCAGAAGTGATAGTTATACCGCGTTCTTTTTCTTGAGACATCCAGTCCATTACTGTTGTGCCTTCGTCGATATTTCCTATTTTATGGGTACGACCTGAAAAATACAGAACACGTTCAGTGACTGTAGTTTTTCCTGCATCTATATGAGCTATGAAACCTATATTG
>CEVA01030516.1_pt1 | contig 14154 bp, 8 predicted proteins | sample 361521 | NCBI WGS metagenome assembly CEVA01 (sample SAMEA2622823, study PRJEB7988) | marine metagenome | isolation source: saline water (ENVO:00002010), including
TAGGATTGGCGCTGCGATTAGAACCAACGGTGCATCTCCTTGAAGAGAGAGCAGATCGAATCCCTGAAGGACTCCGTCTTGCAGCGCACCGGCTAGCAACCATGCAATGAGAAGAGCGAAAGCAGCTCCTAGAAAACCAATCAGAAATGCACGGCTCATCAAGGCTCCCAGGATGGATCCGGTAGAGGTTCCCATAGCTCGCAGAATACCGATTTCCGTTTGTCGAGCACGGGCGTTCGTGAAAGCCAGAAAACCGACGGAGACAATGGTTGCGATCAGCACGACACCCTGTAGCGCGGCATATTTCCGTTCATTTTCGATTCGAAGCTTGGCCCTGTTTTCCTTCAGTTTGATCGTCTCATCCTTTTTCGCGGCGATTCCTTCTTCCGCGTGCTTCTTTGCCTTGTTTCGCGCCTCCGCCCTGGCAAGCGCCTTGCTTTTCGTCTCGATCACTTTCGTGCCTGGGAGGATGCCTGCGATTTCACGTCTGATTTCACCTAGTCGATCAATGCTGGCGCAGTTGCATTCGAGTGCTTTTATAGCGTTGATTCTACCTTCTTGTTTCAGCAATTCCTGACATTCCGTCAAATGCATCCAAAGGGTGATGTCGTCCTTCCCTCCACTTTCCGGATGACACTTCTGAACAATGAATTCGCGTCCCAAGAAGGTCGTTGCATTACCCTCCTGTAGCCCCATCGACTTGTGCAATTCATAGCCAAGAACCAGGTGACCTTTCTTGACTCGATCAATAAGCGGTTTTTTGGGGTCGCGATGAGACAAGGGCACTTCACCGCGTATTCCGATGAGAATAACGGTGCGTTCATTCTGCTCGGGCCATTTTAGTTTGCGCGTCAAGCTGGGAAGTAGGTGGTTGACTGTCACGATGTTACTGTTGGCGAGGGTTTTAACGTATTCCTCGGGCATTGTCTTGGAGGCAAATCCTTCCGCGTAAACTTCGCTGAGTTCCTGTCCCTCGGGAAAAATAAAGACGTTGAATCCGAGTCCCTTCATGTTTTTGCGCACACTGTCCTCGTATGCTTTCATTTCAGCTGAAAATTCACTTTCCAAACGAGCGGCTTCCTCGTTCATCTCCATAGTCATCGTGCGGCTGCGAAGATCGTGAGATCCAAGCAGGGCGGCAACCGCAATGAGGCAACCAACGGCAACGGTCACCGTTGCCATGGCCAAGACAAAGGAAAACGGGCGGTGCAGGATTTCCCGCCAGATGAGGCGACCAAGGTTCACTTTTCTGAATTTTTGTTCAAGATGACAGTGCCTGCTCCCAAAATAGCCAAAATGATCAAGGTCGCCATCCAGAACGTTCCAGGAAAAGATGACGTTTCTTCTGATTCTTCACCCTTTTCCCGTGTTTCGTTTCCATCATTGGAGTTACTTGCTGGAAGCGATTTCTCATGCGAAACATTGGTATCGTCATTCGGTTCAGCCGCGGCCAGCAGATCCTCGACCCCAGTGAGCGGAGGCAATTCCTTTTCCTCGATGACCGAGCTTCCTTCGAGGGCGGTCCACCAATCGGCTTTCACCAACAAATCCATTCCGGGATTCTGGTTTTTCACTTGGCAGGAACAGGGCCCGCACAAGTAACTACAGTCGCCTAGAATATTTTCTTCATTGATCCCTTTACCGATCAAGGGAGGAAGTACGCGACCTTTCCCAAAGGCGGGAAAAACCATTGGTTTATCGGCCATTTCCTCGTCGAGCAAATCATCTTCGAGATGCAGCAACATGGCCCGAAGGACGGCCTCCTGCGGATCCTTTCGTGAAAGGCGTCTAATGGTGAAGTCGATTTTCAGGGGAACCGAGGACTCGAGAATGTTTTCGGCATCGCTCGGTCCCAATTGCAAATCGGGATCGTCCAAGGCGCTTTTCTGAATCACGCCTTTCGGTATCTCGATCTCCTTCCCTGCGGTCTCGGCATGGCCTTGCAGTGTCTTGATGAGCTTGTCGTCTTGCTCCTTGTTTCCACTTTCAAGAAACAACCATACAGCGGAATCTCCTGCTAGGATGCGGTTGACAAGTTCCCTCCGCATGGGGGAATCCAGGACCGCGTCCACGTTCTCCTTCGTAAAGGGTCCACTCCAGATTGGTCTGGATTCCTTTCGGTATGCCTCATGTGGATAAAACAGGTGAGCGGTGACCGAAGCCTGTTCCGCGGCATGAATTTTCTTCCATTCGTCCAACCGGTCTTTTTCCTTGGTTAAGTCGATTGTTTCGTAACGAAGATTAACAATCGGACCGTTTTTACCCACGAGACTTTCCTCGAGATGGACCAAGGTCGCAGCTTGCGCTTCGGAGAGAGGGTTTTCGTGAACGATGACGAGTTCGTATGGATCAGGGCGCCAACGCTCCAGCGCGTAGCGAAACACAGGTACCTGACAGGCTTCGCTGACCGTGCAAATCACCAAGGTCAAAAATGCGATGCGGCTGCTCCTTGAATTCATGGGAAGTTTCTAGAATTATGCCTGTTCCGATCAAGGGCAAGCCTGAGAACTAGGTTTTCGTCGCTGGGATTCATGGGCCCTGGTTGCCGCAAGGACGGCTTTCAACTGGAAACTGAGAACAAGTTAGCCCCATGGGGCTTACTTCTCGGATTTCTTCTTTTCTTCGGGAGCCTCGTCTTTGTTCTTGGTATCGGAGGCAACGGCCACCTTTTCCATGTAGTCTGGATCAGTGACGGAACCGCTGCCGGGAGCGCCGCGCTTGATTTTGTCCACGTACTCCATGCCCTTCACGACCTGGCCCCACACAGTGTATTGCAAGTCTAGAAAACCGGCAGCCTCGAAGCAGATGAAGAACTGACTGTTGGCGCTGTTGGGGTTGGAGGATCGAGCCATGGAGCAGGCTCCTCTAACATGCTTGCGCTTGTTGAACTCCGCCGGAAGGTCGGGCTTGTCGGACCCCCCCGTACCCACTCTGCGCTTGTTGAAATCTTTGACGTTGCCGAAGGCCACGTCTCCGGTTTGAGCCATGAAGCCTTCTATGACGCGGTGAAAAGCGACGCCGTCGTACTTGCCCGCTCGGGCCAGTTCCTTGATGCGGGCAACGTGCTTGGGGGCGGTGTCGGGATACATTTCTATGACGACTTGCCCATTTTCGAGGTCGATTAGCAGAGTGTTTTCAGGATCAAGGCCTTCCTTGGCTTGGGCTTCGCCTATGGCAAAGGGAAAGATGAATGTGGCGAGTGCGAGAATCTTCTTCATGACGTTTCGGTGTCCTTCTTTTTATCATCGGTTGGGTTTGTGTTTGGTTCTACGGTGACCTTTTTCATGTGGTCGGGATCGGTGACGGAACCGCTGCCGGGAGCGCCGCGCTTGATTTCATCCACGTACTCCATACCCTTTACGACCTGTCCCCACACAGTGTACTGCCCATCTAGAAAATCGGCTGACTTGAAGCAGATGAAGAACTGGCTGTTAGCGCTGTCGGGGTTAGAGGATCGAGCCATGGAGCAGGTACCTCGCTCGTGCTTGCGCTCGTTGAACTCTGCCGGAAGGTCGGGTTTGTCGGAACCACCCGTGCCTACGCGGCTTTCATTGAAATCCTTTTCGTTGCCAAATTCGACGTCACCGGTTTGGGCCATGAAACCTTCCATGACACGATGAAAGGCAACACCGTCGTATTTACCCGCCCGAGCCAGTTCCTTGATGCGGGCAACGTGCTTGGGAGCGCTGTCGGGATACATTTCAATTACGACTTGTCCATCCTCGAGGTCGATGAGCAAGGTGTTTTCAAGGTCTAGGTCGTCTTCGTTTTCGGTCATGGCAATGGGATTGATGAACGCGGTGAGAGCGAAATCAGATTTATGTTGTTGTTATGGATGGTAAATGAAACCGAGGGGAGAGATTCAGCCGGGATACCAAATTTTCCGAGGATCTCCGGATGGGCGTTGATAGTCCCAGGATTCGTCAATCAGTCGTTTCAAATCATATTCGGGCTTCCAGTCGAGAAGGAACTTCGCTTTGGCGTTGTCCAGCCACGTACTGTGGTAGGGTGTTTTCACTCCCACCGAAGGCAGTTTTCTCGTTTCCTCGAGGTAAGCAGCCACTTCCCCATAGTGAACGGGCTCGTCCATGCAGACGTTGAACAGTTGCTGTCGAGCCTTTGGGTTGCCGATCGCTGACAAGATGGCGGACACGAGGTCTTCCAAATGCACGAAATTGCGTTGTACGGGATTCCCTTTGGGATCGAGCATCACGGGAATAGTACCTGACTCCTGATAGTGCTTTGCGTCTTCCTCGGGTACCAAGTCCTTCCAGACTGGTCCACCGAAGACGTCGTCGCCAAAGGAAAGGGTATGCTTGAAATCGTCCTTCTCCATGATCCATGGAGCCCGCAAACAACAGCCGTTGAGATCATACTGTTTGTAATATTGCTCCAGCATGACTTCCTCCAGCACCTTGGACAGCGCGTAGCATCCAGGGTAGGCGGAGCGTTCCTGCTTTTCCGTGACGGGAACCGGATGGGGATAGAAAAAGTGTCCCATGCCGGCGTCTCCGCCGATCAGGATGAATTGTTCGAAGGTGGAACTCTCACGACATTCCTCCAATAGCCAGAACAAGCCTTTGACCGTAACGTCCATGACGTTTTCCGGAGTTTCCTTGCAAGTGGCCAGGTGCAGAACGTGGGTGACGTTCTGCAAAGCTTCGGCCACCAACGATCGATCGGAGATGCTTCCTTGAATAACTTCGAGGCGATCCGTTTCCTCCAGCAACCGATTGTGACAAAGAGCCCGTGCGGTGGCTCCCTTGAATTTCTCGGAGGCAAATAACCTGGATAGGAAAACTTGACCGACTTTGCCGGTCGCTCCGGTAACTAATACCTTCATGGAGTTTTGGGAAGATTTTCCCTGATTCGGGGGAAGATTTCCCTAGAGCAATTTCGTCAGCGGTTGCCCCTTGTCGGCCAAAGTGAAGGGTCGGCGGGTAGGGGAGTAGACGATCTCGTCCAGTGGTAGACCCAAAGCATAGGCTATGGTGGCATTGAAGTCGGGGATCTCGACGCGGTCTTCAACCACTTCGCGGCCTTCCGGATCGGTTTTTCCCCACACTTGTCCACCACGAATTCCTCCGCCGGCGAGCATACAGGAAAAGGCTTTCGGGTAATGGTCTCGCCCTTGGTTTACGTTGATGTTTGGCGTGCGGCCGAATTCCGTCGCCAAGACCACGAGGGTTTCGTCCAGCATGCCTCGCTTGTCGAGATCGTGCAACAAGGCGGAAAGCGCCTGGTCGAGGATGCCGCATCGTTCGGGGACCCGTTCGAAGTTGAGCTGGTGGGTGTCCCAGCCTCCTAGCTGAACCTCCACGAAACGAACTTGGCGTTCCACCAGGCGGCGGGCCAACAGCAAACCTTGGCCGAAAGTTTCTTCTCCATAGGACTCGCGGGTTGCCTCACTTTCCTTCTTTACGTCGAAGGCCTCCAGGTCACCACTTTTCATGAGGCGAACGGCATCCGCGTACATGTCGGAATAGGCCCTTACTTTCTTCAGGTCATATTTTTCACGAAAGCCCTTGTCGAATTGATCGGCGAGGGAAAGCCGTTTTTTGAAGTCCTCCTCGGTCACTCCGGAAAGCATTTTGCTGTTGCGAAGCCCTTCGTCCGGTTTCCCGATGGCAAGAGGTTGGTGAGAGGAAGGCAGAAACCCGGCCAGTGGATGCTGGGGTCCTCCGCTAACTACTACGGCGCCGGGCAAGGTGGGGTTGGAACGTTCGGCGAGTCGAGTCATCCACGCTCCCATGCTAGGGTGGCGAATCGTCGAACGTTGGGCATAACTGGTATGCATGAAATAGTTGCCTTGACCATGAGCTCCCTTGGTGGAGGTCATGCCACGGACGACCGCGATTTTCTTGGCATGGTTAGCGAGTAGCGGAAGGTTCTCCGCCAGTTGCACGCCGTCCGCCTTTGTCTTGATGGCTTGGGTAGGGCCACCCGTTTCCGTGCCTGGTTTCGGATCGAACGTGTCGATATGGGTCATGCCGCCCGACATGTAGAGGTAGATGACGTTCCGAGCCTTGGGAGCATGATTCAGTGGCCTGTTGAGACCGAGACCTGCAGCTTGGGCATTTTCAGAAACCGCCCATGGGAGAATACTTACTCCTAAGAACGTCTTGGCGGCTTGCGTTACGAATCGACGGCGTGAAAATTCGTCGGCTAGTGCAATTGTTTTTTCCATGAGCGGCTTAGTGGGCAGTGATTTACTATTGAATAAAAGAAAATTGCCTCGTGTTGAGCAAAGACCAAGCCAGCCCTTGAAAGCCTGGACCCATCGTTCTGTCCGATCTTGCTACGTAGCCTTTCTTTTTGGCCTGCGCGGCGTAATATTTTAACAATTTCTGTCTTTTTTCAGGGGAAGCGTCGGCTGGAATCCTTGACGAGAAATCAGGAGTTTTTTCTTGAGCCTGACGGATTTCGGCTAGGCAGGCCTTCTTTTCTTCCTCGGTTGGCTTTCGATTGAGAATGGAAAGAAAAAGCACATCCACTTTTTCTTCCACGCTTAACACGCCTGCCAAGTCTTGAACGAAAGGAGAGGCAGGGTGCTGCAAGAGAGATTTGTATATGGGGCCGTTTAGTAAACTCAGGGCCTGGGGCACCGACGCTTCCCGACTGGAGTTTTCGATGACCTCGCGATCGGATTGGCCGAATTCCCGCAGGAAATGGCCCGCAGGAGCCGGTGACTGCATATAGGACGCTCGAACCAATTGCTTGGAATACCCGTTCCATCGATCTCTTGTGCCCTTTGTCCTTTGACCGGTCGGAGTTCTTCCGTACAAGGCCCGACCGTCATAGCCTTTCCCCATGATGAGAGATGCGTAAGAGGCTCGCTGCTTGTTTCGCAGTTGACCGTACTCCCGTCGCAAGCGAGCTGCTGCTTGGAGATCATTGTTTTCCTGGGCAACCTGCAACTTCTTCTGTACGGCAAGCATCTCGTCGTTGGATTCCTTGGACAGGCGGGCGCCTTTTTTGGCGATACCAACCATTTCCTTACCTTCCATGTCATAGACTTTTTCCTCGTACTTGGCTAGTTCCTGAACCCTGTATTCGTGGCGGCTTAGGTCTGCCTTCCTTTCGTCGACGTAGGGAATGGATAAGGTGACTAGGGAGTCCCAAAGCTGCTCGGCGCTCATGCGTTGAAGAATAGGTCCTGGGAAGTGATAGGCCTCGCCGGCTACGATTTCCTCCGCCGATGCTTCTCGTTTGAAAGCTTTCACGTTATACAATATCCTCAGGAATTGCTTGAGGTCGTAATCGAGGCTGGCCATCAATTGTTCCAAGTGGGCCATCAGCTTCGGGTCGGAAGGCACCGTGTCGTCTCGAATATCGTCGACTGGTTCAATGATCCCAACCCCGAAGACTCGTTTCCACATACGATTGGCTATCACCTTGGTGAAACGAGGGTTTTCCGTGGAAGTCATCCATTCGGCATAACCTTCCAACGGGTCTTCTCCCTTCTCAATGAGCCCGTTCTCTCCAAATATGGGAGCTGCCGTAATCGAATCCTTGGGCTGGGCGTCGTCATATTGGTAATCGTGGGGAAGTTGCAACTTTCGTTGGGTGTGAGATGCCCCGTAGCGAAGGGGTCGCATGATCTCGCTTGCTGCACGGCGCAGGAGCTGACCTTCCTTTGACTTATAAGCTTTTTTTCTTTTTTCAGCATCGCTTCCCTTGAATTGGCTCAAAAAAGCGGCTTGAATTTCTTTGTTCTTCTCACCGCCCATCCTTGCTTGAACACCGTAGGTGTAGGCTGCCATTTGGTAATACTCCATCTGCGTCCATTTGTCGAAGGGGTGATTGTGACATTGGGCGCACACCATTTGGGTGCCGAGAAAGACTTGAGTGGTGTTGGACATGTTGTCCAAGGGCATGCCCGCATCTCGCATGTAATAGCCCACGGCGCCATTGTTCCATGGGTATCCTTTTGCAGTTATCAGTTTTTTGGCAACTTGGTCGAAGGGGGTGTTTTGTTGGATTTCTTCCATCATCCAGAGGGCATAGCTTACACCGCCGCCAACGTTGTTTGCCCCACCGCTCCTTGATTGTGATTGGATTCTGAGCAAATCCGCCCACCAGTTGAAGGTATGGCTGTCATAGGCCTCGGAATTGAGAATCCTGTCAATCAGGGCGGCGTGCTTGAGGGGGTCCTTGTCTTTCAGGAAACCTGTTGTTTCCTTATAAGTGGGTATGCGACCACCCACTTGCAGATAAGCTCTGCGGACAAAAGTGGCGTCATCCACTAATGGGAGTGGCTTGATCTTGTGCTTGGCATAGCCTTTGGCGAGGATGGCATCGATGGCCTTGGCCTCCTTGAGGACAGTCTCTAGTGGCCGAACTGACTCGACTGCATCACCCGATGCCGCTGAAACCCCATGAGCGCGCGACCAAGCGTTGCCACCAATGAATATGGAGGCAAAACTGAGCGCGACCAAAGACGAAAACTTGTTCTTCATGGATATTTGAGTTGAAAACTGTATGTAAAAACTGCCGATTTTGACTGAAGGTTTCAACGTTGTTTTCAGGTTCTCCGGCATTCAGTTTTTAGAGGCCTTTCTCTTTGGGTAGGTAAAACGACAGGGTCCACGGGTGAAAACCAACAAACCAGAAAAATGGTTTGCCCTGCCCTGAACGAGGCAACTCGGATTCCGAACGTCGCTGGTTTTATTTCCAGCCTGCGACGGTTTTTCGGAACAACTCGCGATCGATTGCCTGGAGGTCGAGTTCCACCTCATCACCCGTGCGTGCATTTTGGAAATCAGCGAAAATTTCACCATTGCGATCAACTGCAAACCCCACGGCCTGAAAGTCTCCCTTTGGGATACTGTTCGCGCCCACGAAGGCATTGGATGATATGCCGTCATTGGGCCAGACCGCATAATAGAAGGGGCCAAAGCTGGTATTGGGAGATTCTTCTTCGGCGCTTTCCCGTGTGGAAGAGTCAAAAGAAAAGGAACTGGAAAGGTCGTAACTATCCATTCCACTTCTACTTCGCTTGAGCTTGTCTAAGTTGTGCCACCCCAGTTGCGGGCTCAGGAACTCGGAAGAGAATGCGGATATCGCCTGGGCCTTGGCTATGATGGCTTCGCCGTCGGCACCACCGTTTTCATCGAGCCAACTTTCGATTTCTCCAATGGAAGAGTCGAGGCGTTTCTCGAGATTGGAGCAAAGGTTCAAGGTTTCGGGTTCATTGATTTGTTCCGCTGCCGAGGTCAAAACCGTGTTGAGGTCTCTTGAGTCTCGTAGCGTTTCCAGGGCATCGCCCAATGGAGCCAGGTGCTTGGTGATCCTCGTATCGATTACGTTGCCGTTGTTATTGGGGCGTATGAAACGACGCATATCGTTTTGCGCCAAGCCAAGGGCCTTTTGGCTGACTTGTTCGGCCCCATCCACCCGTGTCTTTATTTTTGCCGTCATGGAGCGGACAATTTGCTCTGCAAAATCATCTTCCTTGGGACCTTTGCCATGCAAGACTCCTACACTTGGATTTTCATCAGGGGACAAAATTCCGAAACGGCGTCCAGCTCGTGCATCTAGATTCAAGTAATGCTTGGGAGATTTGGCTTCCAGTTTCCCTTGCAGACACCTCACGGCGTGGTTGTCGCCGATGCGGTTTTGCCAATTCTTGAAACTTGTGTTACGCAGTTCGGGCAAGAGTGAACCTGCTTCCGAGAGATGTTCATTCAGTATGAAAAAGCAGCCTCCGCGCGTCGCTACCGGACGAATGGTCGGATTGAGATGCGTTTGGTCATCGAGGATGAGTTTGAAACTGGATCTTGAATGTTGAAAAGGCACTTTGGCTGCGAAAAAACCTTTCTCGAGTTTCAGGGAAAGGAAGGAGGGGGAGGTCTCGATGTCCTCTTTCGCATATCGTTGGTAGGCTGCGGATTCGGTGTTATAATAGTTGATTACTTCAAGCGCCCCGTTGAAAAACACTTTGGTTCCATTGGAAAAAGTTGCGGTTCCCAGGCCGTCAAGGGAGCGAGGGCTTGAAAAATCTCTCACTGCTACGGTGTTTTCCGGAGCTTCCGTATCGAAAACGAAGCTGAAAAAGCGCTCGAGAAATTTTGATTCCGATACCTCGGTTTTGGAATTCCCGCTATCCGATGCATCAAACATGTTTACTCGCATTATCGATCCCTTGTCTCGGGATCCTTCTGGAATTTTGGCGTCCTTGGCTCGTTTCCAACCAATTCGATTTTTTTCTTTCACGCCATGGAAGAGGTCGAATTCCGAATCGACCGGCAAGGTTGGGTTGAAATCCAGTGTGATGCGTTCCCCGGCGCGTAGGGTCAGGGGGTTGCCCTTTGCTTCGGCTTCGAGGTAGATCATGCCTCCAGTTTGGAGCAAACCTTCGTCGCTGTTTGTGGAAAGCCCTGCCAGCATGATGTCGGGCAGGTTGTAAAATTCCCACAACTTTACCGTAACAGGGGATTCACAAGACGTTCCATCCTCAAACACCAAGGAATTAGCTGGGATGGTTACTTCGGTTCCTTCTTTTCCCACGATCGTGGTGTCTTTTTTCGGATCGGAGATGCTTCTAGTCGATGGTTTCTTGGATTGCAGGGCCCAACCACGGACGTCTGTTTTTGATGTATGATCTTTCCCGAGTTTCCCCCGTGTCTCTTGTCCAGAAGATTGACCGTTGGTCCCGATCGTTTCGGATGAAGAATCGTCCAAGGTGAATCGAGGTTTCGTTACGTTGGGAAGTTCAAGGGAGTCTCCCGAGTCCGCTGGAGAGTTTTTTTTCGAGGCTTGAGTCGTGGTTTCGCCAATGTTGGAAGTCGGAGGAAGAGGTGCGTCACCCTGGCCTTGTTGATCACTGGTTGTTGCCGCGTGCGATGCAGGGCCATCCCCATTTTGATTGTTTCCGGAAGAACTGACTGTTTGCCTCGTAGAAGAACCTCCTATGTCAGACGAATGGCTTGGTTTCCGAGAATCTTTCGTCGAAGCCTTCTGTTCGATGGCATCTTCTTCAATCATATCCTCCGACAAGGAATCCTCGATTGAGCAGGCGTTTGTGAAGAACAGCCAAGCTGAGATTATGCTGTAGTGAAAAATCTTTTTCATGTCGCGTTCAAGGCTTCTGGCCAATTGGCATACAGAAGAGAGTGTAATATTAAGTAACCGGCAAACAATTGATCTTATCAAGTTTTATCTCGACACGCAACCACCTCAATTACTTCTTTGCTTACTTCGAACCGCTTGACAATTTATGCCAAGGCCTTTCCCGTACATTAATGAAGCAACCATTTTCCAAACCTCTCAGGCCTTCTGATCACCCCACCAAACCCCCTAAGCCTTCCGATCGACGATCCAAGTCCGACAAGGGGCCATTGTTCAAGGATCGTCGAACGCATAGGATTGAATTGCGAAAGAAGATAACCGATCTTAAGGAGCAAATCAACGAACTGAAGTCCATCGAGACGACCGATGAAGCCAAGAAAAAGGAGATTCAAGAAACCATTTCCGAGTTAAGAATCACTTTGAAGGAGTGCGACATGGAGAAGGAGGCCATCGAGAATTTCAACCACACCCAATTCATTAAGAACAAAAAAGTCAGTGACGAAAACACGGATCGATATCAAGACGAGAAAAAGGGTAATACTCGTTTTTTCGATCACTTGAAGAACTCATCGGATTAACCTAGGAAGTCCATCTACCCTTTTCTTTGTTCCAACACGAGATTCCGATGCCGGCCTGACAGGGGGAAACTTGTTCGTCAGGATCCTGCAAGTTAATTTCCGGTTACTTCCAATTCGCTACGATCCTGCGGAACTCTTCACGATCCATGGCTTCTAAATCCAGTTCCACGTCCTTACCCGTTCGCGCATCTTCGAAGGCAGCGAAAATCTGTCCATTCCGGTCAACCGCAAACCCCATGGCCTTGAAATTCCCCACGGGCACTTTGTTCGTGCCCTTAAAAGCATTCGACGATATGCCCTCGCTGGGCCAGACGGCATAAAAGAAAGGCCCGAAGCTTGTGTCGATCTTGGTTTCTTCCTCGAAGGTTTCTTCGGATGAACTGTCAAATGAGAAATCACTGGCCAAATCGAAACTTTCCATTCCTTTTCGCTTGTGCCTGAGTCTATCCAAGTTGTGCCACCCAAGCTTGGGACTGAGGAATTCGGATGAAAACTCGGAGGCTGCTTCCATTTTTGCGATCAAGGTTTCCGCAGGCAGGCTTTCTTGGCCTAGCTGGTTTTCCAACTTGTTTATACTGTCGCTTAAACGCTGGCGCAGGATGGTGCACCGATTCAATGTATCGGGATCATTGACTTGTCCGGCAACCGACAGCATGGCATCGCACAACTCCGTCGTCCCCCTTAATTCCTCGAGAGCTTTCTCGAGTTTGGGTCGTTGAGCCTCGTTTTGCTGCTTCAGTTTTTCTAATATCCGACTATTCTGGTTGGGTTGCAAAACTCGGCGCATGTCCACCTGATTTAAGTTTGGAGTAGGTACCTTAACGGTGTCGGCATTGCGGATTAGCTTGTCTATCTTCGCGCTCATAGCCTCCAATATCCCGGTCGCGAAGTTTTCCCCACGGGGACCTTGCCCGTGCAAGTTACCGATACTGGAACTTTCCGCAGGCGAAAGTATTCCAAACCGCCGACCTTCGGAAGCGTTTAATCTCAGAAAATGTTTTCTGGAGTAAGCATGCACCTTTCCCTCAATGCATCTTACTGCATGGTTGTCTCCGATGCGTTGATCCCAGCTTACGTACTTCACTTTTCTTAATTCAGGCAAAAGAGAACCGATTGGCGAAAGGTGTTCGTCTACGAGGAAGAAGCTACCATCCCGTGACGGAAGCGTGCGGATGATTGGATTGATGGCTTTGTCATCTTCCAGGGTCAGGGAAAAGCTCGACTGTCGATGTTGGGGAGGGATCATTGCCGCCAGAAATCCGCCTTGGTAGTCGAGCATTATGGATGAGGGATTTTCCTCCAATCCTTTTTCATCGAATCGCTTGTAGGTCGATTTGCCGATGGAATGGAAATTCCTGATTTGGAGAGCTCCGTCGAAGAAAACTTTTGCCCCGTTTGAAAACAAAGCCGTTCCTAAACCTACGTAAGAGCGAGGTCGGGAGAAATCGGTGATGATTTCCGTTGGAGTCCCACCGGGGGTTTCATAAACGAAATTGAAAAAGGTTTTGACGAATTCCGCATCCGAAAGATTGGTTGCTCTTGCTTCTCCGTCGGAAACTTCATGCATGGTCAAGCGAACGACGGACCCCATGTCTGAAACCCCTTGCCCCTCTTTGGCATTTTTCGCTCTACGCCATGAAATGCGCCCTTTTTCCTTCACGCCGTGAAACAAGTCGAATTCCGAGTTAATTGGTCGTGAGGGTTCAAATTTGACCTGAATTCGTTTATTCTCCGCTACTACCAATGGTCGCCCATCCGCTTCCGCTTCCAAATAGATCATACCTCCGGTTTGCAGCAAACCCTCGTCACAATCGGTGGACAATCCAGCCAATAGGATATCGGGAAGTTGGTAGAACTCCCACATTTTTACTGTTGCAGGTAGGTTGCAAGGCGTACCGTCTTCAAAAGCCAAGGAATGAGGGGGAATCTTGACCACAGTGCCTTCTTCGCCTTTCAAGATGGTTTCCTGATCTGGATGCATGAGTTTTTCGGTGGGATCTTTCGAGCGCAACGCCAATTCGTGTACTCCATTTTCAAGCTGTTTGCTTATTGGTTCCGTTCCATCATCCGAATGGTCTGTTGCAGTCTTTTTTCTCGATTCATCCAAGGTTGATGTGGAGGAGGTTTCAACCAACTCGCTTGGGAAACTAAACTCGCGCTGGGTCGAGGGCCTCGGAAACAAAGTTGTCAGGGACTCCAGATCCGTGTTTTCCGGAATTGCAGTATCCGATTGAGAGGCATCGCCTGATTTGGCGACGACAGGATCAAGTAAGCTTTCATTCTTTATCAACTTGCTTTCTTGTTCATCAAGATTCGGTTTTTCGCCGGTTTCCTTTGATTCCAAAACGGTCTTTCCAAGAGGTGTCGTTCCTTGTTCGGAAGATGTAGGTACGGCCGAGACCTGTTTCGCGGGGGAGGCTGGGACGGCTTCCTCTTCTTCACTGGAATTTTCGGCCACAGTGATGGGATCCAATGAACAAGACGACCAGACAAGGACGGTGAAGAG
>CEVA01011773.1_pt1 | contig 14148 bp, 8 predicted proteins | sample 361521 | NCBI WGS metagenome assembly CEVA01 (sample SAMEA2622823, study PRJEB7988) | marine metagenome | isolation source: saline water (ENVO:00002010), including
ATGGACTACCCGGGTATCTAATCCGGTTCGCTCCCCATGCTTTCGCGCCTCAGCGTCAGGTGCAGTCCAGAAAGTCGCTTTCGCCTCTGGTGTTCCCCCCGGTATCTACGCATTTCACCGCTACTCCGGGAATTCCACTTTCCTCTACTGACCTCAAGCCAACCAGTTTCCCATGACCCCTTCCAGTTAAGCCAGAAGATTTCACATGAGACTTAATTAGCCGCCTACTCGCCCTTTACGCCCAGTAAATCCGGACAACGCTCGCATCCTACGTATTACCGCGGCTGCTGGCACGTAGTTAGCCGATGCTTATTCCCCAGGTACCGTCCTCACTCTTCCCTGGGAAAAGGAGTTTACAACCCTAAAGCATTCTTCCTCCACGCGGTGTCGCTGCGTCAGGCCTTTTAGCCCATTGCGCAAGATTCCCTGCTGCTGCCTCCCGTAGGAGTGGGGGCCGTGTCTCAGTCCCCCTCTGCCCGTTCATGCTCTCACACCGGATACCCGTCTTAGGCTTGGTAGGCCATTACCCCACCAACTACCTGATAGGCCGCAAGCCCCTCCCAAAGCGGCGTCCGCCGAAGCGAAAACCTTTCCTTTTATCCAACATGTTGGATAAAAGCGTACGGGGTATTAGACACGGTTTCCCGAGTTTATCCCCCTCTTTGGGGTAGGTTACTTACGTGTTACTCAGCCGTCTGCCACTATCCTGATAAGCCGAAGCAAATCAGGACCGTTCGACTTGCATGCATTAAGCGCACCGCCAGCGTTCGTCCTGAGCCAGGATCAAACTCTAAGTAAATTAATTTCCTTCCACTATCTAGTTGTTAAAGTGCTTGCAAGACAACACAACGCAAACCGCTAACCGGTTTCCGAAAACCCGCGCTGAACTTTCAATGATACTTAAACCAACGAATTCAGTCAACCCACTAAATGCACGAAAATCGACGCAAACCCGAACCAATTTTCAAGAATAAAAGATTTAGAGGTCAATAAATTTGAGGTTTTTTGGAGAAGGATTAATTTCTCCCGCTTCCAATTCTTTTGCAATACGGTACAACGCGACGTTAACTGGTGTGGAAACGCCTAATTCTATTCCTTTAGATATCACATAACCATTTAAGTGTTCTATTTCAGTCTTTCGTCCCTTCATAACATCTTGAGCCAAAGACGGTCTACCTTCTCCTAGACTTCTACCTTGTTCAATTAATGCCTCTCTAAGTAACTTCATACTTCTAGGACTTTCTACCGCATCAAGGTAAGAAGCGGGGACTTGACCATTTATATCCTCTACGTGGACTCCTAAGGACATTGCTACCTGAATCACCTCAGCCACCAATTTCACTGCAATTTCTCCTGCAACGGGATCATTTCTTAATTCAAATGAGGTAAGACCCGAAACAGCAGCCAAGGCATTCGCCATGCAGTTTGTACCTAGTTTGGCCCAACGCTGCCCCCAAAGATTAGTGGTAGTTTTCGTAATACCAACAGGTCCCATGACTTCTACCATGGATTCGAGTCTGGGGGTGATCATGCCACTCGGCTCCCCTAGTACAAATGCTGGTCTAGATACTGTACTGGTTCGGCAAGGATTGCCTGGCTCATACAAACTTGCTCCAATTGTGACTACACACCCCATAACACGAGTCCAACCAATCTCTTCCGCTACTCTAAACTCGTTGATACTATTCTGAGCTGATACTATAAATCCACCTTCAGCAAGATATGGCTCGATAAACTTAACCGCCCAAGATGTGTCATCAGACTTCACTGACAGTATAAGAACATCAAATTTTGGCCTGGTAGCTGATAGCTCTCCGATATGAAGAGCGACTGGGAAAGTGATGAACTCTTCCTCCACAGAAGTAACTTTGAGTCCGTTTGATTTGATGCGTTCAATATTTTCTGGCCATGTGTCCACCAACGTAACTTCCTCCCCAGCACGAGCTAAGTACCCTCCAATCACACCTCCGATTGCTCCAACTCCCAATAAACCTATCCTCATAAAAGAACATATCCTTTCCGTACTAAATTTCGCGTGAAACCTTCACTACAGCTAATCATTGAAAACCTAACTCACTACGATATCAAGATAGCACTGGCTTCATTACGAAATATGTACTAATTCCCGGAACGAATCTTATATGAATTATTTCCGCTACGGTTCAGGTTTTCCCACTCCATGGACAAATAGTGGAGACCCCCCTCGATCCAATCTTGAAACTGATCGCCATAGTTACTGCTACCAGGATGTCCTGATTGGCCTGAATGATCCACCGTCCATAATCCGCAACCAGGCTCACTCATATCCACAACTATTCGGTAGTTGGCACCTCCCACACCTTTACTTCCCGAGGACATACTATAAGGTACGGCACCTACATTGCCTACAGTTAACGAAGTTCCAGAAACGGGCCCGCCACCTCTATCAAGTAACTTCCCTAAATCTCCAACATCCGATAGATGATGAGGGAGGTATGCTTTATTCACATGCCCCCAACTCCATTGGTCCATATCGTCACCTAAATCATTACGGAGACGTTGCAGAGCAAGAGTCATCGCGGATCCTAGAGCCATCTTGCGATCATCCGTAAACCATCCATAATTATCACTTGAAAGGAGTTCAAAAGCTAAACCTCCAATCGCTGCGCTAATCGGCTTGGTGAATTCCGGTGAGAATCTCTGCGCTGCCACTATTAAACACCATTGGTTAAAAAATTCTTCGAAAATAATGGCAGGAACACTGTCTTCGTTCATCCGAAAGTCCCACGATGCAAAATGTGCCAAGGCTTCACCAACTAACACATTGTCTGTATCACTAAGATTTTCCTTCAAAATTGGCACAGATGAAGCAGCTCTAAGTGAAAGTACATCAACTTGCATTTTAGACACGCTATGTAGGGAATGAATAGAGTCCGATTCGATCATATGCCTAATTCTTTTGGCTCGTAGACCACTAGGCCACATGCCTGATAGTGGGTACGGGAAATCGCCAGGTGCAGTCCTATTATTAGCAGACCTGATCCATCCCTCGGGAGGATCAATCATGAAAGGCATCGATTCAAACGGGATTATATCTTTCCACTGATGATCAGTATTCCATCCTTGTAGATAACCGCGATCCCAAGATCGACGCACAGGTATGCTTCCAACACATTGATACCCTATGTGACCTTGAGTATCAGCAAAAGCAATACTGAAAGTAGGAACCTTGAACTCTCGAAAAGCTTCTCGGAACTCTGATATGTTTGTGGCTTTGTGAGCAGTGTGAAAACACGACATTTCGTCTGAGAAAAATTGACCCATCCATTTTAAAGATATCGGATCTGAACTGGATTCGTTTGGCGATAGTAATTCATTTACTATCGGTCCATTGCGCGTCGAAGAAACTAAATGGTCTACTGGCTCCGCATCCCTGATTTCAATTCGTTCCACTCTCTTTACACTCTGCTCCCAGTTACCATCAAATAGATAATGATCGGGCCTTTGAGGGTCAGATTTTTCTCTATATAAATCCCTTTGAGAACAAATATTATTAGTTAAACCCCAAGAAACATGTTCATTCCTACCAAACATCAAAAATGGGACACCAACGTATCCTCCTCCTGCTACATTTAGGTAATCGCCAGACAAATGAACTTGATACCAACACGAAACTGCACCAAATGCTATGTGGGGATCACTGGCTAAAATAGGCATTCCGTTCTGAGTCAAATTTGGACCAATCACCCAGTTATTGCTACCCAATCCTTCGTAAGGACCACTTCCTCCTTGAAATATATTTTCTTCAGAAAGCGTATCCGGATCATAATTTCCTACAGAAACAATACTTTCATCATCAGCCTCAGTGGTCAAAAAAGCCCGGTACAAGTCAGGGTTTTTCAGCAACTGTTTAGCAGACTCACATAAGGCTATCCCACTTAACCTACCAGTTAAATACCACCGAAAATCGCACCAAATAGATATAGAATCCTGGGGTTTCCATGGTTCTGGCTCATAACTCAACAAATCAAATTCAATGGGGAGATTCCCGTAAGATTCATCAATATACCGGTTGATACCCTTAGAAAATGATTCTAATAAATTAGCAGTGCCAGACTCTATAAGACCTGTCTCTCTCTCAGAAATCTGTCTGATACCCAATGTCCTAGAAACTACGTCGCGATCAAGTCCTTCACTTCCTATCACTTCAGATAATGTACCCAAGGCTTTCCGACGCAAATAGTCCATTTGCCATAAACGATCTTGTGCCATGGCATAACCATACCCATAAAACAGATCATCCGCTGAAGATGAACGTATATGTGGAATTCCCAATTCATCCCTAAATATATCTACATCCTGTGACACATTTCCTAGGGGAGATCTAGTGAAGTCGGGAACTCTTCGGATGATCTCATTCTGCCACCATTCATTAAATTCACGGCCAGACATACCTGACTCAGACATGATCTTCTCTATGGAATTGCCGGATCCAAGTTTCCTAAGAATATCCTTGTCATTCAATGCTACTCAAACCCCCTAGTATTTAAAAAAAACGCTCCTAGAATTGAATGATACTATGCGGCGATTGTAAAGATATACTAAACGCGTGCGCTGAAAATTGTTGACACTTGAACTTCGGTAGGATTACACTCCGCTTTTCGTAAGTAACTTACGCTACTGTTCTCATCATAGTTACCAGAACAGGATAATTTAACTAAGTGGTAAAAAACAATGTCAGATTATGAACCTATAAACCTTTCCTCCTGGTGTAATTCCGGGATTGAAATCTTGGAGAATAACAAAAATGTCAATCTTGGCGCTCAGACCATGCGAGGATTACCATTTGCAGTAGGATCCCCACAAAATCCTTCCAAGGATCGATGCTACATAAGTATTGACAGCTCCGACAGTAATCTAACCATACCAATAAACAAAACTGCCCAGAGAGTTATATTCGCACACAGGCTGCTTGAATCTCAGCTTCTTATAGGAGGTTATCCTGGTAATAAAGTCGCTAAATATGTTTTTCATATGACAGACGGCACCTCACAGCAAGCTGTGATAAGAGAGAGGTTCGAGATAGGTATCCTCCCTCCTGAGACAGGAAATTATGGATCAGTTACGCACCAAATGGCTAGAAATCAAATGGCATTAATTGGTCATCCTTATCTAGCTGTGTACGATAAATCTGAAGAATTATTCCCAAGACATGACGGCCCATGGCACCTAACCGGTAGGCGACAAACTGAAGCAATGCCAGCTGAACCTAGAGAATATTACCTGTGGTCCTGGGAAAACCAGAGGCCTAGCACATCAATAAAATCCATAGATATAATTCCCACGGGACCAAAATTCCTAATCGCCGCCATAACATTAGGTAATCTGGACGAACATCCGTTTGCCAGGGAAGCTAGGCGCCCAGTCAAAATCACACTTCCAAATCGTGATGATAGTGACAAATCATTTAATGTCGACGTTGATGTAGACCGTGGCGACTCCACATATGCGAATCCACTCCCATCCACTGGCAACTACGATAACCTAAGCGATTCAATTAAAGGTTGGGGACAAGAAAAGAGCACCAAATCCAACCCTTCCTATGTAGAAATCGGGGCTACGCCTTCTGCCACAGTAACAGTTAATGAAGATGGTAAGAAACTGGGATCTGTAAATTGGGGAAAAGTAGAAAAAGAAGGTTCTGCTGAAGATAACGGAGTCCGTTTAGAACTACTCGACACAGGCAAAAACTGGGTCCACGTCACAGTCATAGATGAAGATACTGGAATGCCTGTACCATGCAGAGTCCACTTTCGATCCCCTGAAGGGGTTCCATATCAACCACACGGACATCATAACCAAGTCAATTCAAATCTAGACACGTGGCATATTGATGTTGGTGGAGATGTACGTTTAGGCCAGATTACATATGCATACATAGATGGCAAATGCCAGGGATGGCTCCCTCGGGGAGAAGTTATAGTAGACGTTGCTAGAGGGTTCGAATACGAGCCCCTAAGAACAAAAATCAATATAGAGCCTGGGCAACAAAACCTCACTCTCAACCTCAAACGTTGGTCAAACATGAACTCCCAAGGTTGGTATAGTGGAGACTCACATGTCCATTTCCTGTCAACTCAAGGATCTCATACTGAGTCCCAAGGTGAAGACCTAAACGTAGTTAACTTACTACAATCCCAGTGGGGTAGCCTTTTCACTAACACGGAAGACTTTACTGGAGCTCCAAGTATAATGCGTGACGGTAATAATATAGTTTACGTAGGACAAGAAAATCGTCAGCACTTTCTAGGGCACATGATTTTGTGGGGGCTAAAAGAACCCATAATGCCATGGTGCAGTGATGGTCTATCAGAAGGTGAATTAGCGGGTGCTATGGAAACCACCTTAAGCCACTGGGCCGATGAGGCTCACGCACAGGGTGGATACGTAATAAACCCTCATTTCCCTAACCCTAATGGAGAACCTGCGGCACTAATAGCTACTAATAGATTAGACGGCATTGAAATGCTACGTCAGGGAGTGTGGGAACATCAGCAATATTACGGTTATTTAAACTGTGGTTACCGACTTCCATTAGTGGGCGGTACAGACAAAATGTCCAGTGATGTACCAGTGGGTCTGTACAGAACCTATGTAAAAATCCCTGAAGATCAAGAGTTCAATTACGAGACGTGGTGTCAGAACGTCGCTAAAGGACGAACTTTTCTAAGCGGGGGACCAATAATACATTTCTCGGTTGATGGACTAGAAATTGGAGACACCTTGAAACTTTCTGGGCCTGGAACAATAGAAGTCGAAGCCTGGGCAGAAAGTATAATTCCTATAAATACATTAGAAATAGTACAGGGCGGACGAGTAATAGCATCATCTGAATCTATTGAACCAACCCGTAGGCTACATATTAAAGATAAGTTTAAAATCCAAGGTAATACCTGGCTCGCTGCACGATGTGGTGGACCTGAATATTTAGGTACTACACACTATGATGAATGGAGACGAGGCGTATTTGCTCACACATCTCCCATATACGTAGCAACTGACAAGAAATGGGAAATGTTCGACGAGGCAATGGCCAAATACATGCTAACAATGATAGAAGGTGACCTAGAGTACATCAGACATTCCTCAAGACAAAACACGATCAATAACGTAACGCATCATCACGGCGAAAAAGACCATCAGAAATACTTAGAGCGCCCACTGTTAGAAGCCCAAAGTGCTATCCATGATCGACTACATCGTTACGGAATATCTCACTGAATTTAGTCAGCTCTAATACACGATATACGACTCAAAAAACGCTGCCAGGAAACTATGCAAAGCATAAAGTCTAGGCAGATGGAGGCCATTGATCCCCATTCTCATTGGCATCAATCATACTCTGTAACTTATTGGCTACGTGACGTATATGTATAGACAGCAACGCTTCACCTTTTTCAGCAGAAGCATGCTGAGCATTTTCTTGACGAGCACGATCCCTAGGATTTTCAGGATTAGGGCCACCTTTGGGCCACCCAGAATTGATGGTAAAAGGAGTCATATACTTCTCAACGTCAGGGGATAGATTGTTGGCATAATCCAATCCAAGTTCATCGTACTCTTCCATTGTGAAAGGCCGAACACGTTCCGGCATTGCAGCAAGCATAATTGATGTTTCATCCTCACCGGCATGATTAAGAGCAGTTTGGCGTGCAATGGTATCTAATTTACCGTCTCTGAGATCCCTATACCCTTGAAGAATGTTCTCTTGTTCTTCTTTCGTAATTCCTTCCCAATAGTTCATCTCATCAATGATAATTCCTCCAAGTTGAAATCTCCACTCTGGCAAAACGCCCTTCAGCAAACTCCCATTCCCGCCATGGCCATTTACAGTCAGAATACATTCAATGCCATGAGCCTTCAGGCACTCTGCTACATCATATATATATGCGCGAAGTGTTTCTTTTCTGAGGGTTAGAGTGCCCTTTCGAGCCATATGATAAGGCGAATACCCTACTTGACATGGAGGAGCCACAGTGACTTGTGGGTAAAGACGCAAGGCGACCTGCTGAGATACAAAAGTAGCCATTGCTATGTCAGCATTTAGAGTGAGATGTTCATTATGTTGTTCTATGGAACCTAATGGAATAATAGCCGCCTTAAGATCACCACTATCCAATGCCTCTCGGACCTCCTTGCGGGTATTTTCTGCCAACATTACTCTGTCTGGATTTACATATTTCTTACTTGAGTCCAACATTATTTTATCTCCTGATCTACACACAATATTAACTCTAGAGGCTATAATCTAGCACCAGTGAAACAGTTTTGACAACTAACCATTTAAGAGGTAACCAAATAAATCGATTCAGAATTGCACGAGACAAAGGCGGGAAATATCTGAGCAAGTTTCTCCACAGTGACGGAAGCTTCGGAGATCCTTATATAGGCTCCGCAGAATACTACAAGGCGCCTGCTGCACTGATGGCAAGTGGTGAAACCGAATCAGCTAATCGACTTCTAAGCTGGATACGAAAATATGGCATTACCGAAGAAGGTGACTTCGGACCTAGGCATCCGGCAGAGAAGAATACCTATTAATACGCTTACTACAATACTTGGATAATAATAGCTTCTCAACGAATGAGGCAATTTGACCTTTCCCGTAGAGGGATGGATTTTCTTCTAAATTTCAGGGATCCAGAAACTGGAGGATTTTATTCAAGTCTTATAGAAAGAAAACCATCCACGCTCCAAGATATATGGGTAGTGAGTGGATGTGGAATAGCAGCACTGTCTACAGGAATGATAGATATAGCCAAAGGAGTGGGATATTGGCTAAACAATATTCTTTCTATTCAACCGGACTACCCAAAAAAACTGTATACAGTCTACAGCCGTTCTAATGGTCTTTATACACCTACCAATTCACAAGATCCCTTTCGTCATGTTTTAGATACTGAGTTAGAAAAAGATCAATCTTTCTTCCACCCTGGAATTGCCGGTGGATTTCTAGCACTCTTATACCAAGCAACTGGAGAAAATAAGTGGATTGAACTATCTAAGGAATATATGCTTTTAGCCGAGACAGCCAATCCATACCTATGGCGTCTTCTCCGTGCAGGTAAAATCGGTTGGTGCGCTTCAGTGCTTTATACACTAACAGGAGAGAAAATCTACAAAGATATGGCAATTAAAGTGGGAAACAATCTTATATCGGCCCAATCAGAAGAAGGATACTGGAAGGCAGATGGATCTGATAATCCCAGTAACGATATTACTGCCGAAATGGTAGTTTGGCTTGACGAAATATACCAATCAATCGGATCACTTTAGCCAACGAGTGTGTCCCAAAACCAGCCAGAACTAGTCAATGCTTTAAGATATACACCAGTTGCGCACACTGAATACCAAATATGTAATTTAAATATCTATTTACAGTATCTACTGAGGATTATTATAAAACCCCATCCAAGGCAAGCTTGGTTTGTTTGGCTATATGTTGGTACTCTGATAACACGTCACTGCTATTAAGCACGGTAGGTCTTTGTGTATCTCTATATTCTTCCCTTAGTTCCAATCTGCCTAGGAACGGAATTCCAACTTCTTTAGCCATTTCTTCTCCACCGCCAGAACCAAAAATGACACCTGAATAATTTTCAACCACACCTAATACCTTAACCTGTAATGTCTTTATCATATTAATGGATCGTTTAGCATCGATACGAGCTAATTCCTGAGGTGTAGCAACTACCACAAACCCATCAAGAGTTAGTGTTTGCATTACAGTCAATGGAGAGTCCGACGTCCCAGGTGGGAGATCTATTATCAAATAATCTAATTCGCCAAAATGTGTAGACTGAAGCAACTGGTTGATGGCATTATGGATCATTGGACCACGCCATATAGTCGCTTCTTCTTCATTTTTTTGGAAAAACGACATAGACATCACGCTTACTCCAAACCGCTCCGGAGGAATAAGCTTTTTATCATCTCCTACCATAGGTCCTTCAGACAACTTAATAGCCTTCACTACGTTAGGGCAGTCTATATCTACATCCAAGATTCCTACCCTAGCTCCTTCCTGTGCAAGTACAACTGCTAGGTTAACTGCTACCGTTGTCTTTCCGACACCACCCTTACCACTATAAACACCAATCTTGTATTTGATTCCTGACAGACCTTCTGCAACCGCACGTTTCTGATCAAATGTGCGTTTCATCTGCTCTATTTTTGAACGAGCCTGAGCTGCTTGGTGAGGATTAGGTTTCTGAGTCACTAGATCACACTCCATTCGGTCATTTATATAATAGAATTAGACGACACTCTGGGAACTAAACGCGAGAGCAAGTCACATTGCCCAGTTAAAAACAAGCTATCTATCGGACACATCCCAAGACAACTTTCTCGAGGTACCATCTACCTCTAACATAGTTTAAGGAATGTAATTCAGATAATTAGTCAAGACCCAGTGCAGCTTTACCTTCTTCGGATATCAAGTCTGGTGACCAAGGTGGCTCGTATACCATCTCTACTTCTACATCCTCAACTTCTTCTATTTCAGCTATCCGCCATTCAGCTTGTTGGGCTATATAAGGACCCATACCGCACCCAGGGAAAGTGAGCGTCATCTTAACATTTACATCTCCGCCTTCAACATGGCAATCATAGACTAATCCCAAATCAACAACATTTACTGGTATTTCAGGATCATAGACCTCTTTCAGAGCCTCCAACACATCTTCTTTCTTCAAAGTAGTGGTATCAGACATTTATATTTATCCCTCGCAATTAACTGCTAATGCCATTGATTGTAGTACCTTGTGATTAGAAGTGTCAAAAGATAGCATTACTTAAGAACATTACGGTGGCAGGTTCTTAAGTAATGCTTGCGGGATCCACAGCCATTATCTTTCGTAAATCCACTATCTGATCTCGAAGCAAGGCCGCCTTCTCAAACTCAAGATCTCTAGCAGCAACCTTCATCTGGGCTTCAAATTCCTTAATGAGTTTAATGATTTCCGTCTCGGATAAGTCGCCTCGAGGGGAATACTGCGACTTAGTCTCTGAATAATCTCTAACTCGCTCGGTTATATCACGAACAGTTTTTTGTATACCGATAGGGGTGATACCATGATCTGAATTATAAGTTTCCTGAATTTGCCTTCTACGATTAGTTTCATCAATCGACCTTCGCATTGAATCGGTCACTCTATCAGCGTACATAATAACTCTACCATTGATATGTCTTGCGGCCCTTCCTATAGTCTGAACTAGGGAAGTCCAAGACCGTAAATAACCTTCTTTATCTGCATCTAGTATAGCTACAAGACTAACTTCCGGTAAATCAAGACCTTCACGCAGTAAATTAATTCCAACAATAACGTCATAAACACCCAATCTTAGATCCCTCAGTATCTCGCTACGCTGAAGTGTGTCCACTTCTGAATGAAGATAGTGAGTTTTGGTACCAACCTCCTTTAGGTAATCCGCCAAATCTTCCGCCATTCTTTTAGTTAAAGTAGTTATCAGACAGCGTTCCCCTCTTTCAACACACAGTCTTATCTGCTCTAGAAGATCATCTATTTGTCCTTCAATTGGTTTAACATCTATTAAGGGATCAACAAGCCCCGTAGGGCGGATAACTTGTTCAACTATCTGTTCACTTTTTTCGTATTCATACGGGCCTAGGGTAGCAGAAACGAAAACAACCTGATTCGTACGATCTACAAATTCGTCAAAATTCAAAGGACGATTATCCATTGCTGATGGCAATCTAAATCCGTAATCTACAAGTGCCTTTTTACGAGACCTATCCCCCCCATGCATTGCCCTAATCTGAGGAAGGGTCATGTGAGACTCATCCACAAAAACGATGAAGTCTTCCGGGAAATAATCTAGGAGAGTATATGGTGAGCTACCTGGAGATCTACCCGATAAATGTAACGAATAGTTCTCTATACCTGCACAATACCCAGTCTCTCTCATTATCTCCAGATCATAGTGAGTTCTTGACTCCAGGCGTTGAGCTTCGATATTTTTATTCATCCCTTTCAGGATCGTCAAACGATTCTCAAGCTCGGACTCAATATCATCAATTGCTGTCCTTAATTTTTCTTCAGAAGTCACAAAGTGTTTGGCGGGATAGACCTCCACTTCTTCACAATCCTCTAACATCTCTCCCGTAAGTGGATCCAGCCGAATAATACGATCAATGACATCCCCCCAAAATTCTATTCGTACACCAACTTCATCTTCGTATGCAGGTAATATCTCTAGCGTATCTCCTCGAACTCTAAATCTCCCTCTGGACAAATCATAGTCGTTCCTCTCATATTGCATATCCACCAACTGCCTTATAAGACGACCCCTGGAACGATGTTCACCTTTTCTTATAAATGCTACGAAGCCTTGATATTCCTCAGGAGATCCTAGTCCAAAAATACAGGAAACAGATGCCACTATTAATACATCGCGACGAGTTAATAAAGCCTTCGTTGCTGCATGGCGTAGTTTGTCTAGTTGATCATTGATATCCGCATCCTTTTCTATAAAAGTATCTGTCCTTGGGAGATAAGCTTCTGGTTGATAGTAATCGTAATAACTTACAAAGTACTCAACAGCATTGTCTGGCAAAAAATCCTTGAACTCCATTGCCAACTGGGCTGCAAGGGTCTTGTTGTGAGCTATAACTAATGCGGGACGTTGCAATTTCTCTAGCGCACAAGCCATAGTAAAGGTCTTGCCGCTACCAGTAACACCTAACAGGGACTGATACCTCATCCCACGATCAACTCCATCAACCAAATTTTCTATAGCACTAGGTTGATCACCGGTTGGAATAAAATCTGAAATTATTTTGAATTTTGGCATCACGTAATCTTACAAAATAGGTATAGATATGGAGGCCTACGACCACGGTTGAAGTTTACTATAGGTTCCAATTAGTTTCAGCACTCCATAGCAACAGGAATACATATCAAATATTTCAATCATCACTACGATGGTCGTTTTTGGGGAGATTCCGGTCGTTGACCTAACCTTACTCGCACCTCATCCAACAATTCCTCTAGCCCATTCTGGTTCCGAAAAACGCTCAAAGTAACCTCATCACCCGGGCGGTTATTCTCTAATAAATAAGTGATGATTTCAGACATGTTTTGAACATCTGTACCTTCGATGGCAGTAATCACATCTCCCCCCACCGTTAAGTCAGAGCCTTCCGCACTAGCCATATAATCCCCTCCATTTATTCCAGCTACATCAGCCGGACCGCCATCTATCACATCAACTACAAGAACTCCTCTTGTAGTTGATGGCAATCGATTAATTTCATTCAATTTAGGACGCAACGTCACTCCACTAATACCAATGTATGGATAGTCGAATTTCCCATATTTGATCAGGTCAGGGATAACCAATTTTGCCATATTTATTGGAACAGCGAATCCCACGCCCGAACTAGACCCACTATAACTGATTATTTGAGAATTTATACCAATGATATCTCCATTTCTGTCGAGTAGAGGGCCTCCTGAATTTCCAGGATTTATTGGCGCATCAGTCTGTATAACTTGAGGAATACTGAAGGAGCCGTTAGGGGCATTAATAAGTCTTCCAAGAGCACTCACTATTCCACTAGTCATGCTGAAACTTTGTCCGAAAGGAGTACCGATAGCAACAGCAAACTGGCCTACCTTTACAGAAGAACTGTCCCCTAGCCTTACCGGAGACAGATAACCGGGAGGGGCAGCTATTTTCAAGACTGCTAGATCTGAATCGGGATCACTGCCTATAAGTCTACCTTCGTATTCAGAACCGTCTTCGAACACAATCGTAATACCATCACCACCATCTACAACATGGTGGTTAGTAACAATATGCCCTTCTGAACTCCAAACAAATCCAGAACCCTCGCCTCTTTTTGATTCAAATAGTGTAGACGAATTTCTTGGCTGATTAGTAACCTCAATACGAACCACAGATGGCAACAATGACTGATATATATCAACCATAACCTGCTCATGCGCTTGAACCACAAGGCCGTATTCATCGATAGTTCCATGATCTGCTTGGGGACCTTGTGGCCCCCGTGGACCAATAGCACCAGCTATTCCCTTTTCCCCAGGTGGTCCTGCTTCACCTCTAGGACCTTGACATGCTACTAGA
>CEVA01060316.1_pt1 | contig 14147 bp, 12 predicted proteins | sample 361521 | NCBI WGS metagenome assembly CEVA01 (sample SAMEA2622823, study PRJEB7988) | marine metagenome | isolation source: saline water (ENVO:00002010), including
ATATCCATGTTCGTGGTACCACTCAGAAACATGTTCTGGTGATGCATCTCCATCGCTATTAGTTGTATGAGTATGTAAATTGCCCTTGAGCCAAGTTTTTGAAATCATAAACAGATAGTACAGACGATTTTGAGGCATGGACATCTTGACGGGCACTAAACATGGCAAGAGACTCACACAATGTCCCAATCTAAACTGGCAAGCAGCCCACAACTACGCACTATGTTCCCAGACTATTGGCGTATCAACAGCCTAGTACGAGCTGAAGTGAGCGAATTGGATGATTCGATTTTAGATTGGACTTCAGATCGCTGGGGATGGTCTGGTTGGTCAATCAGACAACAAACTAGCCACATGGCATCTATCCCCGTCCGATGGTTGATGGGGAAATGGGCTGACCAGCTATTCTCAGACAAATTGCCGATGTCACGAGCACGTTATGCAATATTCGATTCCAAACAACATGACCGCCGACTCGACGATCAAGTGTTCTGCCGGATTGAAGAAATATTAAGCGCATTAGACGAAGCAATATCCCTATCAAAACGCGTCTTGATCGACACAACCATACAAAAAGCTCGGGAAATGGTCGTCTACCGCGCCCCAAGTGATCAGTGGAACCTCATGCGAACAGTCCATCCAGACGGAATCTCGCCTGATCCCAAAACAGGAGCAATGATCCGCATGGATTTGGTCGCAACATTCAGGCATATCCAGAACGAGTTCTACACCCACATATTCAACGTACAACGCGCAAAAATCGCTCTGGGTATTGAACGGATAGTGAAACTACCAGATGCTGGTTATCACAAAGCGATTGGCTGGGATTCTAAAATACCGGCATGGAATGAAGCACGCTGACACAATAACACCTCTGGAATCAATCTTTTAACTAGATATATACCCGTTATTAAACTTAGAAAAACAAATTAGGAGTATTTGCAAATGTCAAAACGCAAAGTTTTAATCACCGGGGCTAGCGGATATATCGCATCATTGATGCTTCCCACTCTGCGAAATCATTTCGACCTAACTCTCGCGGACATTTCCGAAATAGACAGGGATGGCAATAAGGTCGAAGGTGTAAACATCGCTAACTTTATTGATCCCGACAGATCAAAATATGAACATCTATTCGAGAATATTAGTGGTGTGATTCATCTAGCGTTCAAGCCACATACCCCCAGAGGAGCCAAGACAGAAAATGCCCCAATAGATCGCTTCGACAATGAACACGAAAATATACAAATGGCTAATAACATATATCGATGCGCCTACGATGCCGGTGTTAGCAGACTTGCAATCGCCAGCTCAAACCATGCGGCTGACTGGTATGAGCATTCTTTAATTCACGAACGCAAAATGGATTTGGTTCGTCCAAGTGATTTTCCTGTTTCAGATAATTTCTACGGATGGGCGAAGGCTGCCTACGAACTACTAGCATGGCCATACGCATGTGGAATATTCGGCAGAAAACTAGAAACTGTATTGTTGAGAATCGGATTCACCAGACCGATCATAGTCACGGATTACCTTTCCGACTCGCCTATGACAGAACAAACCAGTAGCGGAATCGCCGAATTTAAACGAAATCTTGGTGCCTATATAAGTCCTAGAGATATCACTCAATTATTCAGCCGAGCGATTGAAGCACCAAACATCGAAAATGAACACGGCATTCCGTTTGTGATCGCTTACGGTTGTAGCGATAACACCCGAAGATTTTGGTCGTTAGAAACTGGCAGGAAATATCTTGACTATCAGCCAAAAGACGACACGGAAATAATCTACGCCAACGAGATTAGAGATCTGCTAACTGGAGATGGAACTGATATACGTGGCGGGAAAGTAGGCATCTAAACACACGAAACTAGGGTGATACCGAAGAAATACTCGGGTGGAACAAAGATGTGTTCAGTAAAAGGAAAACTTACGTTTAATCATCTTGTCTTCACCGACCTTAGCAATGATCTGCTCGTATAGTTCGAAATCCCACTCGCCAATAAAGCTGATTGCAGTACCACGTTTGCCCATTCGTGCCGTGCGCCCGATGCGATGAACATATTCTTCAATATTCTCTGGCATGTCATAGTTAACCACGTGAGATATAGTCGGGATGTCTAGACCGCGCGCTGCAAGGTTAGTGGCAACAAGCATTTTCAATCTACCATCGCGAAACGCAGCCATTACTCGGTTTCGTTCCGACTGAGACATGCCACCATGGATTCCCTTAACGGCGAATCCCTCGCCAGCCAGACCTTTCGACAAACGGTCCACACCGATTTGCATTTTGCGGAATATTAATATCTGAGACCCCCCGTCAAGATCATCAAGAATCTCTAATATGCCGTCCGCCTTATCTTGAGATGCAACGTCATAGAATATCTGATCGACTTCATCAACGGTTTCAAGGCCTTTCGTATCCGAGACCAGTTGTATCCAACGGGGATTGTCGAGATAGCGACGGATCAACCCTCTTATAAAATTTGGAATAGTTGCAGAAAAAAGAGCGGTCTGACGTGCACTCGGAGTGCTCTTCAATATGTATTCCATATCATCAGCGAAACCGATGTCTAACATCTCATCGGCTTCATCTAGCACAGCCATTTCCACATATCCCAAATCAAGTGTCCTGCGGTTCATATGGTCTTTCACACGACCTGGTGTACCGACAACGATGGCCATGCCCTGTTCAAGTAATTTAATCTGTCTGGCGATCGGTTCCCCACCGTAAACTGCTACGACACCTACCCCCCGGTCTCGACCTATGAGAGATAATTCTCGTTGAACCTGTTGTGCTAATTCACGCGTCGGTACCAGTACAAGTCCCTGGACTTGTCGAGAGCGAGGATCGACAAAATTACACATGGGAATTCCAAAAGCGGCCGTCTTACCAGATCCTGTTACCGCTTGAGCAACGACATCTCGACCCTCTAGAACCCACGGCATTGAAGCCTTTTGTATGTCTGACGGGTGTTCATATCCCATGTTGAGAATGGAATTAACGATCGACTCCTTTAGTTCAAGACCTCCCCACAAAGCTAGTTCTCGAGGTTCGATTGACAACTTAGAGTGAGCATCTGGTGGAGTCACGCCATCGGATCGGCGAGATTTCACTTTGCGCCTTCGAGAGCGATTCCGATTATCAGCACCTGAGCCACGATTATCAGCAATGGGCTTGGCATTCGATCGCCCAGACCACCCATCACGCTTCTTGCTGATACCGTTACTCTTTGAGCGACCTGAACGGCCTGTGCTTACCCTGCCAGTATCTCTGGGATGATCGGATGACGCAGAGGGAGAATCCGTGGAATTTGAGCCACGTGCGGTACGGCTGCTTCCAGTAGTGCGGGAATTAGGTTCTGCAGATGTTGATTTGTCGTTACGATCGCCGCGACCAATGAGACCTTTCAGCCTGCCTAGATTACCCAGTGTGCTTTTGTCCTTATTATCTTTAAATAAATATTCGTAACGTCAGTATATTGATTTTATCTAGTGTACGACTTACGGCTAGGTTTACGATGTTCAGCAAGCATGCAACAGTATTGGTTAAACCCTGTTCAACCGTAAACAGGTAATTACAACGAAAAATCAGGTACTGTTCGAAACATGAACAGCATCCTGAGAAAAAAACAAGTTACTTCGTCATTATTCCTATTTTCATCTGCGACATCCCGGTTTTTGCATTTTTTGTCAAAAAAATCGGTCACCATCATTCCAGCATTACTGCTCGGTCTATCACTTGTTTTAACGGGATTTTTAATTATTGAAAACCTGCTTTTACTGGCTTCGCTACAACTAATTACGCTTTTGGGTTGTACATTTGTCTACGTCACCCTTGCCAGGAAAAATAGAAAGGTAACTGACCGATTATGGTCACTCAATGATCGTCTTTCAGGAGAAGCTAGTGCAAGCAGAATCCTACAAGGTGTCAAATTATTAAACAGGGACGACTCTAGCAGTGCAGAATCCCGGCTAGCAATAGCAGCAAGGACAGCAACCAATTACGACGCAGTTATCATTTTCAACCTGCAACATGCACACGGGGCCTTAATTCCTTCACACTGGAGCTACAAAGGTCAGCTAGATAATATCGAAGCAGAATTTGAGCCTCTAACAGAGAGTTCGCCTGGGGCGTCAGCTGTTAAACAAGGCTCAGCATTAGTAATATCAACCAACGATACAGCGGGGGTTTCAATTCCCGCTTGGGCCAGGCAATCAGGTTTCACCCAGGGCATAGTCTCTCCCATTTTTGATGGCCTGGACACTGTAGGAGTCATATATGCATTGAATAAAAAAGCAAGCATACCGACTCTACTGGAAATCGAGCAGTTGGAATTAATTTTGAGTTTCAGGTCAATGATTCCAAACAGCCATACACCTAGTATGTTCAAAGAAGGATTTCGAACTTTCGATGTTACAAATAATCTGGATGTCGGGACGAGAACTCCGGAGAAATCCATCAAAAATCTGACAATCGGAAACTTCTCTCTAAATGCAGAATTAGGCCAAATGGAATTATCAGGTACCGCAATTTCACTAACACCAACCGAGTTTCTGCTCATGCACACGCTGGCCTCTTCAAGTGGAGTGCCGGTTTCACCAGCAACATTGATGAGTTCCTGTTGGGAAGAAGGGACCCGACCTTCTGAGCGTGCTTTAGACGTTGCTATATTCCGTCTTCGCAAGAAACTCAAGACCATCCTGGCACATACGAGCTTGATCAAAACTGTGAGAGGCAGCGGTTACATGTTCGATATGTCTGACATAAAAGTAGATTCTGCCGCAGCAGCACTTTGAAGTATTAGCACGATTAAGCTTCAAAAAATAAAAGCGCACCAGTTTAGTATGCTGCGATGTTATGTTTGCGCAATCAAGTAAACAAATCGGATAGACATCTTCAGGATTTTGGTATTTATCCTGTCGGCAACAGTATTGGGGCACGTCTTCGAACTGGAGTGAGATTTTCATAGATCAATAATGAACTTTGACTTGATAAGTCATTGAATCTATTCACCCTCGCTGGTTCTGCTCCGGACTTAGAATCATTCCCAATCAACAAAGCCGTTACGCGAACGTTAGGCCCATATGCCAGTTCCCTTTGAGTTGACATTTGTATTTCGGCATCAGGCCCAACAATTTGCCGCACAACACTGAAAGCTTCATCTGCCTGCCCTACTGAAAATCCAATCCCGCCTTGGACATGTAGTAGTACATTTTTTGTCACAGTGGGTGTCATCGATGAGTCGGTTAACGCCTGCAAGGCTGCCGATCGGCCTGCATGCAAACCTGTCGCAACGGCTGAAACTACTGATGACTTGTCACAACCAACGAGATTACGCTTTACCTGTTTGACACAATTCTCTGAAGCGGATAATACGTTCAAAACATCTTGAACAATATTAGTCATATCACGATCTGCATCTTCTAATGCCTCACGAACAGGCACTCTATCTCCGTAGGGATTACAGAGTTCATCGTTTCTTATGACCAGTACAGTATCTGAGATGTTACGAAGACGTTTGAGAGCCGTACGCGCTGCTTGAATCCTGATCCTACCTTCGAACTCGAATGGCATATTAACCGAAGATATCGTCAACGCCCCAGATTCTCGCGCTGTATCTGCTACCAAAGGAGCGACAACAGATCCCATACCGCGACCTAATCCAGCAAGAATCAGTATGACATCAGCCCCCTGCGCAAAAGAGCGAACTCGTCCTGCCAACTTTAAATATTGTGATTGCAACTGATCTGTCTCGGAACGGTCTACTCCTGCAAGCGGAAGGTACAGCAATTCAGCATTTCCAATGTGCTTTTCGGTCTTAATATGCTTGTCCAGATTAAGCACATCTACGAAATTTGGCAGTAGTGCAGCGAGACGTTCTGAGGAAGAGCAACCAGCGCCACCAACACCAATAACTTTAAGAGTCAATTGTTTCTGCGTAGAAACTGAATTTATGTTCGTAATCATGTCTATTTTTCCATGCCTGAAAGTCTAAGTAACATCATCTGTTGCAAGTAAAATTAGCACATCCGTTCTGGGAATTGAGACACTTTCTGTGACTGATTACGAACATTTGTGCTTATTCACACGGTGGCAGGTAAAAAGCAGTTGTCAAAGGCGCTTGAAACATTGCATGGCACCCAATGAATAAGAAATATTGATTAATCTAAAATGGCCCCAATACACAGGAGCCAGGCAAATCAATCATCTGCTTGGGAAAATATATCTCGGAACACACGGATTCACTTTTTATGTCCGCATGTAGAAATTTACAAAATCATTCGCAATCGTTCGATTGCTTCTTGTAAATTCTCCTGGGAGTTCGCAAAAGAAATACGGACGTAACCATCCCCATAATGACCGAATGCGGTTCCTGCTAATAAGGCAACACCAGCCTCGTACATTGCCTTTTCTGCGAATTTCTGTGAACTCCATCCAGTTGCGCGAATATTTGGAAATGCGTAAAAAGCACCCTTCGGCACTGGGCAAGTGATCCCAGGAAGTGAATTCAACCCTTCGACGACTAGATCACGGCGTTTGGTAAATTCCTCCATCATCATCCGGACAGAATCCTGAGGTCCTTCCAATGCCGCGATCGCTGCCATTTGACTAAATACTGACGTACAGGAAACGCTGTTTGTCATAAGACGTACGACAGGCTCAACCAGAAAGTCAGGAAACACTCCGTACCCCAACCGCCATCCCGTCATCGCATAACTCTTAGAGAATCCATCTAAGATTACCGTTCGATCACGCATGCCAGGGAACTTGGTTATGGAAACGTGTTCTTGACCGCCGTAATACATGTCTTTATAAATTTCGTCAGCCATAACAATAATGTCATTCTCAAGAGCAATCTCAGCAAGTCCTTCAAGATCTGTTTCAGGAATGACACTTCCGCAAGGATTGTTAGGTGAGTTAACGATCATAAGTTTAGTGCGCGGAGTCACCAGTGACTTGAGAGCGTCAATATCCGCGTTATACCCAGTCTCTTCATTCAATTGCATAGGTATTGGGGTACCACCCATATACCTAATCATTGATTCATAAATAGGAAAGCCTGGATTCGGGTATATAACCTCGTCACCCGGTTCAACTAAGGCCATGATCGTGAAGAACATGACTGGTTTACCACCTGGTGTCACGATGACATTATCTGCAGAAACTTCATAGCCCTGTCGTTCTGTCTGATGTTTAGCTATAGATTCACGAAGTTCGAGCTGACCAGCCGAAGGACCATAGTGAGTGAATCCATCATCAAGTGCTTTTTTCGCAGCATCGCGGATATGCAGAGGAGTATCGAAATCTGGCTCACCAATCTCGAGGTGGATAATCGATTTACCTTGGCGCTCGAGTTCTTTGGCTTTAGCAAGAGTCTCGAACGCTGTTTCAGTACCCAGATTTGCTTGTCGAGATGCGAGTTGTGCCAAGAGTGAGTAGCCTATTCAACTTAATTTGTAATGTGAAACTCATCTAAATTGATGAGCCGATAACTACCCAACAAGGCGTATTGTGAGTATTAACGGATTAGCAACAAGACAAAAATTCTCTTCCAGTGCCGGAGGCATGTCAAGATCCGATTCGGCAATGTTATGGACGCCAAATACAATCGCCAAGCGTATTTTTTGATAAAACATATGCAACGACAGGCCTAATAGTGCCAAGTTATGACCTAAACCGGAGCGTGCTAGATTATGAGCCATATTCGCAATAACCGAATGAAGCAAATCATTCAATCAGGGAAACCTGCATATGGAGTGTCAGTTCAGTTCCCATCACCGGAGATAGTCGAGATGATCGGGGAACTGAACTTTGATTGGGTGATGCTCGATGCAGAGCACGGGTCAATCACAGCAGACAACATCGGACCAATGATCATGGCTGCTGAAATTCGTGGGCTTACGCCAATAGTTCGTCCTGAGAATAACGATCCATCAGTAATCAACAAATACTTGGACCGCGGAGCCATGGGCGTGCAGGTCCCCCATATTAATACAGCCGATGAAGCTCGTGCGGTAGTAGATGCGTGCCTATATCACCCACAAGGTATGCGAGGTCTCGGTGGGGGAAGAATGGCTGATTTCGGATGGGGATCACCTGTATCAGAATATGTCAAAACCGCAAATAGCGAGATGCTTGTATGTGTTCAAATTGAAGACGTGATTGCCGTTGAAAATCTTGATGAAATATTAAACGTGCCAAATATTGATGTATTTTTCGTAGGTCCGACCGATCTTGCACAATCAATGGGGCACCCAGGAAACAATGGGCATCCAGATGTTGTTCAAGCCATCGAGGATGTATTCGACAGGATCCATGCTTCAGGCAATGCGTCTGGCACCCCCGGCTCAGCTGACCAAGCACGAAAACATACCCAAAACGGCATCATGTACCACTACACCCATATCCCGACATTCATGAGTTCTTACGGTCGCCATTTCATGGAAATAGTTGGACGGATATAAAGGTATGTCGAAATCGTGGCAATGAACTACACTGCTTGGGCAGATTGGTACGATGTTTTTTACTCTGGAGCCGATCCTGCTGAACTCAATTTTTATCAGGGCGTATGCAAAGCTAGCCAAGGGCCTATTCTGGAAATAGGCGTAGGAACGGGGCGAGTTTCTTTGCCACTCGCACAGGCAGGCATGGAAATAGTTGGCATCGATCTTTTCGAGCCCATGCTCAAGGTCGCCCAAAGAAAAGCTCTAGCGGTCGCACCTCTAAATGGCAGTCTCAATTTGATACAAGCTGACATGCGAAATTTTGACTTAAACCGTCAATTCCCAGTTGTGATGATGCCAGCCCGAACATTACTTTTAGCCACAAGTGAAGACGAGCAGTTACGTACGTTATGTTGTGCAGCAAATCACCTCACTTCAGAAGGGACAATGGCATTCAATCTGTTCTACCCTGACCCCGAGATGCTCGCGGAAGATCCTGAAGAAGAATTTCTACTTGAAGTGGTGGAAAAGCCTGAGGGAGGAAGGTATGTGCTAACAGCGAAAAATCACTTCGATACAGTCGCACAATTAAATCACGGGACCCAAATAGCTGAAGAACTTGACCAAAATGGGAATTCCCTACGCCGTCAAGAGTTAGATGTACTAGTCCGCTATCTACACCCTGAACAAGTTATTAACTTATGCGACCTTGTTGGTCTGGAAATTCTCGAAATGTGGGGAGATTTCGAAGGCCATGAATTGAACGAAGACAGTGAAGAAATAGTCGTATTAGCGAGGCATTCAGAATCCAAACCAACAATCAGATAACTATTGTTAGTGAAGCCCTCCGGGAGGTCCAACAAATGACGCTAGCGCTAAAACCCCGCTGTTTTATCACAAACATTTTCTAGCGGCTCCCCAGCTGAAAATTTTCGTAGGTTTGCCTTAAATGCTTGACGCCGCATCTCGTATAACTCGGGAGTTAAAGCAGATGAATGAGGGGTCAAAATCACATTCTCAAGAGTCCAAAGCCTGGATTTTTCATCAAGTGGCTCTACGGCCGTGGCATCTACAGCTGCTCCCGCAAGATGCCCTGATTCCAATGCATCACACATGGCATCTTCATCAACTATCTCTCCTCGAGAAATAACTATGATGTAACTTCCTTCAGGCATCAAAGCTATTCGACGAGCGTCAATCGAATTTCGAGTGTTTTCAAGAACTGGTGCGGCAATAACCAGAAAGTTAGACATGCGACAGAGATCATCCATTCGATCTAGGTTCCAGCACTCACGTACGCTGGCAGGGATATTGGCGGGGCCCGGATCAATTGCGAAAGTCGTCGTACCGAAAGCAGCGACGCGATCTGCAACCGCCCTTCCGATGGCACCAAGACCGAATATACCAACCGTTGTACCAGTTAATTCAGTTATGCGTGAGGCATACTTTTGGGTATCCCATATTTTCTTTTGACGATCTTCAAATGCCTCTTGAAATCGATGCGTCAAACCAATCATGGCACCTATGACGTGGTCTCCCATCGATGTGACATGGGTTCCAGGAGCATTGGTGATGGGCACGTCCGATTCAAGTATGTTTTGATAAGCGACAATCTTGTCGATTCCCATACCGGGACAGGCGATCCATTTTAGTTGCCGGGCTGCAGAAAACGCCTGATCATCAGGCCACCCGAAAAAGACATCGGCATCCCGAATTGCCTCTTTATGTTCCATGGGATCATACGCAGCTATGAACTCGATTTCTGGAAAGGTGTCAATTAATTCATCGACGTATTGAATCCCAACATGGTCAGTGCCGATAACTACTTTAAATTTCGCCATTTCTGTTCTCCAGTTATTTTTTTGGCAAGTCCAAATATTCTCACATCAAACGGAATGCGCAAATGAGCAACAAACAAAATTTCATGAAAATAGTCGATTCATTAATAGAACCAGTAATAAAAAACCTAACAAACCAACAATTCCCCATAGATCAAATTCATGCCGAAGATCAGTACAGAGTAAAATCCCTACATGCCAAATACCACTGGACAATTTGTAATAGAAGCCAGTTTCAAGCCGACTGGTGATCAACCAGCCGCCATCGACGCGCTTTCGGAAGGATTAAAAAAGCAACTACGCCACCAAACTCTACTAGGCGTAACCGGATCCGGTAAAACTTTCACAATGGCCAAGATCATAGAGGAGGTGCAGCGTCCAACTCTCGTTATCGCACACAATAAAACACTAGCTGCACAACTTTCATCTGAATTCCAAGACTTTTTCCCGAATAACTCGGTGCAGTATTTCGTTAGTTATTACGACTATTACCAACCAGAAGCGTACATCCCACAATCTGACACCTTCATCGAAAAAGAATCCGACGTAAACGAAGAAATCGATCGCCTACGCCATGCTGCAACCCGTGCGATCTTAACGCGACGGGACACCTTAATAGTCGCAAGCGTGTCATGCATTTACGGTTTAGGCTCCCCTGAAGAATACAGATCTGTAGTTCTGAGCCTGAAAAAGGGAGAAGAACCTGGGCTACGTCGCGTAGTACGAAAATTGATCGACATGTATTACGAACGAAACGACATGGAAATGATTCGAGGACGCTTCCGGCTTCGAGGCGACACGCTGGAAATCATGCCTGCCTATGAGGAATTGGCCGTGAGAGTACAGTTCTTTGGTGACGAGATTGAACGGATCATCGAGCTAGATCCGTTGACAGGGGAAGTGCTTGCAGAACTTGAGCAAATCGATATTTTCCCTGGCAAGCATTTCGTTACTCCGGAAGATGAATTGAAAGAAGCTTTAAAAGACATCGAGGAAGAGCTCGGGGAGCGTCTAGACCAGCTTAGATCTGCCGGTAAATTATTGGAAGCACAACGACTTGAACAACGAACTCATTTTGATCTCGAAATGCTTCGAGAAACGGGATCGTGCCCCGGCGTAGAGAATTATTCTCGACCGCTAGGACGACGCGCTCCCGGTTCTGCACCATGGACATTACTCGATTACTTTCCAGACGATTTCCTCATCTTCATCGATGAATCTCATATAACCCTGCCACAAATCCGTGGCATGTATAAAGGCGATATCTCTCGCAAAACAAATCTTGTAGATTATGGCTTCAGATTACCTTCAGCAATTGACAATAGACCTCTTGCCTTTGAAGAATTTGAAGACCGAGTAAATCAAATCGTCTACGTATCCGCTACTCCAGGCTCATACGAAAGTACACATGAAGAGCAACGAGTTGAGCAGGTGATCCGGCCAACGGGGCTAGTTGATCCTGAAATCGTCATCGCACCCACTGAGGGCCAAATCGACAATCTTCTCGAGAGAATCCAAGAAACCACAGCGAAGAACGAACGCGTTTTAGTGACCACCCTCACAAAACGTATGGCCGAAGAGCTATCTGACTATCTAAGAGAATTAGGTGTCAGGGTCCAGTACCTGCATTCGGAAATCCAAACAATGGAGCGCTCTGAGATCCTGCGAGATCTGAGGCTTGGAGTATACGATGTGGTTGTCGGGATAAATCTCCTTCGAGAGGGTTTGGACCTTCCGGAAGTATCGTTAGTCGCAATCCTTGATGCGGATAAAGAAGGATATCTCAGGTCCAGCACATCTCTTGTTCAAACTATTGGTCGAGCTGCGAGACACGTAGAAGGCACAGTGATCATGTACGCTGACAAAATCACTGAATCAATGAGATTTGCAATCGATGAAACTAACAGGCGACGCGAAATCCAATCTGCACACAACGATGCAAATGCGATAATCCCGATTTCCATCGTCAAATCTGTCAAGGAAATCACTTCGCACGCCCGTCAGCTTGCGGACACTAAAACACCACACGTCAAACCAGCAACTCTGCCAAAAAACGATCTCGCTCGTCTAGTGAAAGATCTTGAAAAACAGATGAAGAAAGCTGCGAGAGAATTAGAATTTGAAAAAGCAGCATTATTACGAGACCAAGTTGTTGATCTACGCAAGGTATTAGTTGATCTCGGCGATTCACTTGATCCTGAACCAGACAAGCAAGTCGAACTTGCCCCATCTGCCCTAGACGGTATCCCCGAAGAGCTGATTAACGCCGATTGACCGTCTCAGATCCTATGAACAATTGGCTCTCGCTCTGATAGGCTTAACGTGAGTAAAATTTACGTGATTAGGTCAGTCTAATTCATAAACCTTCACGAACTATGGAGATGCCGATGCCCGAAGCTGAAGTACTAGAACAGGGAACCGTCCTAGAAGCTCTCCGGGACGTTTACGACCCAGAAATTCCAGTCAACGTCGTAGATCTAGGCCTGATTTACACGGTAGAAGTTGCAGATGGAGACGTCCACGTCGAAATGACTCTTACAGCTCCGGGTTGTGGAATGGGACCCTATATCGCCCAGCAAGCTGAATGGCGAATTGCTGAAATCGACGATGTTGAAGACGTCCAAGTTGATGTTGTTTTCGATCCTCCATGGACCCCGGATATGATTACAGAAGACGGGAAACGTCTTCTTGGTATCGACTAAACGCTCCTTCAAATCTGGCCCGGATTGAAACAATAGTCATTCGTTAAACAAAAAAAGATAAATGTCGTCACCCAGAAAATTAACTCCCCAAGAAGAAGCCCGACTAGCTCAAGTCCGCAAGAATTTTGAAGAACGACGCCGTGTGACCCAATCCCTTGAAGGCATTGGAACTAGGATCGGTGTTTACTCAGGTAAGGGGGGAGTTGGTAAAACCACAGTCGCAACCAACTTAGCAGTAACTTTAGCCGCGCAGAATAAGGATGTTGCCTTATTCGATTGCGACATCGATTGTCCAAATGTAACTCGAGTCCTGAGAATAACCGAAGGGCCTGTCCAAAACGGCGAAAAACTCAGCCCTCCTACGCGATTTGGTGTCAAAGTAATGTCAATGGCGTTCTTTCAGGAAAACGAAGATGAAGCAATTGTCTGGCGCGGCCCGATGATTCACAACGCTATTAATCAATTCTTGCAATCAACGGAATGGGGCAACCCCGATTACATGATCGTTGACTTGCCGCCAGGGACATCAGACGCACCCTTAACGGTTATGCAAACACTCAATCTCGATGGCTTCATCATTGTCACCACGCCCCACGAGTTAGCTGTGCTTGATGCAAAACGATCAATCAATATGATCAAAAAAATGAATTTGAACGTCTTCGGTGTGGTCGAAAATCTTTCAGGTGGGGTGTTCGGTACCGGAGGGGGCCAGGCCCTTGCAGAAGAGATGAATCTTCCCTTTCTGGGGGCAACTAACATGAGTTCGGATTATACAAATTCGAGAAAACCTGCAGCTTTAGAATCCGATGCAGTCGCAGCTGAATATGCCTCTATATCTAATGAACTGGCTAGGCAAATATCTGAAAATACATGATACGTGTTGGCAATTTTGAACCCCGCTATTAGCCCAAGATACCCAAGCGGAATCGAGTTTGGCAGATCCCACAAGCATAGATCACACTATCACTTATCAACTCGCGCCGAAGCTGCTGGGCACAATAAGCTAAAACCGCAATATCTAAAGAACGCTAGAAGTAACCCAATCCCCTAATGAAGGTCAGAAATAACCGTTTTTGAACAGGCGATTTTCTATATCCAGTAAATGTTCACAAGGTTACTGATCAAGCTTTACCAGCATAGCTGCAACGGTATCTTCGAG
>CEVA01052326.1_pt1 | contig 14146 bp, 13 predicted proteins | sample 361521 | NCBI WGS metagenome assembly CEVA01 (sample SAMEA2622823, study PRJEB7988) | marine metagenome | isolation source: saline water (ENVO:00002010), including
AACAAGCGTCTCATAACCATCGGGCAGGTCCCGGATGAAACTGTCCGCGTTTGCAAGCTTACAGGCATTTACAAGCTCCGTCTCGGTCGCGTCGTCCTTTGCCCAGTGCAAATTTTCTCGAATCGTCGTATTGAACAGCGGAGCGTCCTGCGGTACGTACCCCACCCGGTCACGAAACGACTGAAGATCGAATTCCTCGAGCGGTCTCCCATCGATCAGAATGTCACCCTGGCTGGGTGCCAGAAATCCCATCACGAGGTCTATGAGCGTAGATTTCCCGGAACCTGACGGCCCAACGAACGCCACCATGGTTCCAGTCTCGACCTCCAGACTGATATTCGAAAGGGTCTCAGACTGATCGGGGTAGGCGTAGGTTACATTCTTCACCTGAATCCCGCGTCCCAATCCAGCAAACCGATGCTCGCCTCGCGGGTGACGCAGGCGAGCGGCCTCGTCGTTCAACCGCCGAATCTGTTCATAGCTCGGGAAGAAGTTCGACAGCGAGTTTCTCTGCTTCGCAATCTCCGCTACCGACGGCATCGTATGCCGGAGTGCCCAGAGGAGAACGGCCATCTCCGCTACCGGGACGTCGTAGGATCTTGCCATGAACAGTGCAAAAACGACCACGATCAGTCCCAGCGGCTCGTATCCGAAGGGGGTTGCCAGGGCCAAAGTCTGGGACCGAGTCGTTGCCGTTCGGTGGGCGTCGTAAGCTTCTTCGAGTGCACGTTGACTCTTTGTCTGGTTTCCGAATCCCAGGATCAGCTTTGCGGCCCCCAGACTCTCGTGCATAATGTGGTTCATATGATTGGCCGTACTCGTGTTAATCTGACCAAGGCGATAATTCATCCGCCCAAGCAAGAAGAACGGCACCACGAGTACAAGCGCAAAGACCAAGCTGGCTGCAGTCACCTGCCAGGAGATCGTAAGCGGCACGGCCATGTAAAAGCAGACCTGGATTCCGTTGGCAAAGAACAAAGCCGTTGCACTGAAGGCGTTGCCCACAACGCCGACCTCTCTCGTGAACGTATTGATCAGGCTGCCCTGTATCTTCGTCGTGAAAAACAGCCATCGGGCGGAGAAGAACGTCCTGAACGACTCGACGATCAGGTCTCGCATCACGGCGTATTTTACGCGAATCATCGAGTATCGGGCGAGAATCAGCAGGCCGTTCTTGAGAAACTGGAACCCGAGGAAAATGATGAGAAAATTGGACAGCGTCGCTTGAAGTCCAATCCGCTCCAGATACGATGAGGCTTGGGCAGTGATGGGACTGGATCCTTCCAGTCCGGGGTTGAGAAACGCATCGACCACCGGCGCCAAAGAGAAGATCGAGAGCACACCTGCCGCGTTCACGACCAACAGCAGAAGAATGTTGCCCACGAGAAGGACCGGGTGCCTGTCGAAGACCTCCCTAAGGAACTCAACGATCCTCATCGCGTCTCTTTCTGGCGGTGAAAAGTACGTGTCGGTGCAGGTAGCCCCGGTCAACTCGTCGGGTCGAGATCGAATCGAATCCATTGTTCCTGAGCAGGTCAGCAAAACGCCCGGTCTCTATGAAGGCAACCTCACTCCCCATCGTAATCCTCAGAACTCTCACTGCCAGTATCTCCTGGGCAGTCGCCACACAGTGACGCCAACCGGTCGATCGTTCAACTTCCTTGACCACAAGCAAGCCGCCCTGGCGCAACGCCGAGGAGCACATCTCAACAATCCTGTCCTGCTCCACTTCCTCGAGGAGATAGAGCACATCCACGAGCGAAACCGATTCGAACAGCTCTCCACGAACCTCCCCGATCCCTTTTCCGAAACGAGCTCCTTCGATCCGGGCCAGGTGGGCTTGTTCGATTTTCTCCGCGGAGGCATCGACCCCACACAACTCTTGCTTTGCACTGCGCCCCCGTAGAAGGGCGAGCAGAATACCCGACCCGCACCCCACATCAAGATGCTTGCCACAAGCGGGTATCACTTCCATAACTGCATCGAAAGGACAGAGTATCCTTCGCACCACAACGTGGATCCTGGACCAGACTCCTGCAGATCGGTAACACCGGAGAAGGTATCGGAGATCTTCCGCTAGTACGGGCCCCATCCATCACTTCCTTGCAATGCACATGAGCCCTACACCGAACGGAAAATCCATGTATCTCAACAGGGCAGCTTCAACCTCCAGGACCTGTCGGAGGGCCTGATTCAGAAGCCCATCGAAATCAAACTGCCCGACCACATCATCGGGCCGTTGGGGTCGGAGCAAACCCACCCGTTGTGCCATTCGTGCAACCAGCACCGCAGGAAAGAGAATCGTGTTCACATAGCTCAACCGTGAGAGCGTGAAGCCAGCGGCCCTTACCTTGCGACCAAGCTCCGATTTCAAATAGCGCCGCTTGTGATGGACCGCCTCGTCGTGGTAGCTCCAGAGCATTCTGTAGGCTGAGGTTAAGACGCACACGTGGCCGCCACGTCGGCATACCCGAAACAGCTCTGCAAGTAGTGCTTCGTCGTCTAGATGCTCGATCACGCCGAAAGCCGTCACCAGGGAAAAACTATCTTCCCTGAACGGGATTTCGGCAGCAGATCCTCGTGCTAAAGATCCTGAGAACCGAGCCCGACAGAATGAGAGCGCCTCCCACGACACGTCCATCCCGATCGTTCGATGGTGGCTGTGCAATCTCTCAGTCCAGGCTCCCGTGCCGCAACCCACATCAAGAATCGGGTGGCTCTGATGCAAATGTAGTGCCCGAATCTGGCGATCGAAGACAGACCGCATGCCAGCAAACCACCAGTTGCTGCGTTCCACCTCGTAGAACTGACGGTAAACATCGGGCTTCACGCACACTTCCCTTTCATCTGAGTGAAGTTTGTCAGCCGTACGGAGTTCCCTTCGATCGAAGCTCGTGCTTCGGGTGAACTCAGAGCTTCTTTCTCCCCGCTCCAGTCGTACCCCCAGTCGTAGCGGTCGTTCAGAGAGGGTGTGGTGCAACCGGGATGTACCACCAACTCGTTCAGACCCGGCCGCAGTCCTTCTACAGTGCCCTGCAACGTTTCCCTGGAAAGACGGCCGCTCAGGTGCAGACCCGGAGTGAACCGTGCGCTTCGCAGGTTTCCCTTCGTAGATCTCCTGGCGCAACTCCAAACGTTCAAACCCAACCTGGCGAATGAAACAGCCGGGTTAGAACTCCAGACGCTGTCAAAACGCGGTATCCTCACGAACGGGATGCCAAACTGTTGTGCCAGGCTAACCACGTGGTGCCACACCCCAGGCAGAACGTGAACGTGCTGGTGACTGTCGAGATGCCCCACAGTGATTTCACGGTCGAGAAGCACCTTGACCTGCCGCTCGAGCTCCAACCGCACGTGCCCGGGTTCGATCCGCCCCCGGACGAGAGCAGAAACAAAGTGTCGATAGTCACGATGGAAACGACCCTCTTCCCCCACGAGACTGCGAACTTGATCGAGCGGCGACAGCGGCGTCTCCTCGATCAACGTGAGATGGACACCAACGCCCAGGTCAGGACAGGACGACAGGAGATCCAACGCGTGGTCAAAAGATCGACCACACGAGGCAATCGACGAGGATGTGACGATTCCCCGGCGATGGGCCTCGACAACGCCATGATTGATGTCCTCGTGCAGCCCGAGGTCGTCAGCGTTAACGACGAGGAGTGATTCAGTCTTCACGTCGAAGGGCTTTGGAGCGCTCCCTGATCAGATAGGCAGGCCTTTCTTTGACCTGATCATAGACTCGGCCCAGATATTCTCCGAGCAATCCGATACCGATCAGCTGGATACCCCCGAAAAAGATGATGGACGTGGCGACGGTCGCCCATCCGGGTTGGATTCGCTCGGGATATCCTGAGATGTAGGCGTAGACACCGCTTGCCACAACGAAGGCGCCATAGAGAAACGCACCACTGGCAACGACCACACCGGACAGCGTAAACAGCCTCAGCGGCAACACCGAGAAGGACAATACACCATCGAGTCCTAGCCGAAAAAGCTGGCGAAAATTGAACTTCGATCTGCCCGCCCGGCGAGGTTCAACATCGTAATCGATCGTGACCTGGCGGTAACCGATCCATTTGGTGAGGCCGCGAAGGAACTTCGGCCGCTCGTTCATTCCTGTGATGGCGAGTAATGCCCTCCGATCGAGCAGGCGAAAGTCCGATTGGCCGCTCTCCAGTTGAAGACCCGAAAGACGACTTAACAGCGCGTAGAATCCCCAATCCACAAGCTTGCGTGCGAGTGACCTCGATCGGTCCTTCCTTTTCAAAGTGAATACGATCTCAGCCCCCTCCTTCCAATGCTTAAGCATCTCTGGCAAGACTTCCGGCGGGTGCTGAAGATCAGCGTCCATGGAAATGATCGGGTTGCCGCTGGCCATTTCCAGACCGGCGATGATCGCCCCCTGGTGCCCAAAGTTACGAGAAAGGCTGACAAATTGAACCCGCTCGTCCTTCGCTGACAACTTTCGAAGCACATCAAGCGTGGTATCATCGCTCCCGTTGTCTACAATCAGTAGCTGAAAACTCTCGCCGTCGCTTTCAAGAGACCTTCGAACCCTTTCATAGAGATTCTCTAGGTTCTCCGCCTCGTTGTACGCCGGCGCGACGACCGAGACGACATCGGGACGGGGACTGGAATCCGGCGGCATGCTCATTCTTTCGCCTCTGCGGGGCTGTCTTCGGGCGCGAGGCGCCAAAGCTCATCGGCAAACGGCCGAGCACGATCCGCGAATGCTCGAAGATGTTCCAGCTTGCGGATTCTCTCACTTTCAGAACCACTGACGGTTCGCTGAATACCCAGCAGAACGCCCGACACTGCGCTCTTCGCCAACTGCTTTGTGGGTAGAGACTTCAGTTCGGCCATTAACATCCTGACCGTCACGAGGGAGACGACGGATCCGACCAGCAACACGCACAGGGTCTTGATGAAGAAGGGTTTCAACTTGAGCAACGACTTGTCCCACGACCGTTTTCTTACAGGAAACCCAAGCTCCTCGGTGATTTCCCACTCCGACGCTGTGCGTAGAAGCGCTGCTCGGCGAGCGGCCAGGTCGTCATAAACGGCCTGAAGATCGGAACCGATGGAAACGATCGAGAGTTCTGGGATCATCAGGCAGAATTCTCCACCTCTCTCTTTCAGAATGATGCTATAGGCGTTTCTGGCGGCGCCTTCCGGTTCCTCCTTGGCCATTGTCTACGCTCCGTATCGGGGGGCGACGTCTTCGTTTCCGACGATAGAAGAATGGAGTCCTGCCCGGCGTCTCTCTACCAGGATGACCGCGCCCAAGGTCGGAATCAGGTAGAGAAGCATCGTTGTGATCAGAGACGGTTCTGAGATCACGTGAGGGGCCGGCACGAAAAGAACGTTTGGGAGGAACGAGAAACCCAGCAGGGCGACCATAATCGAGAGTGACGACCTCCACCTCCAAAGGATCCTGCCTCCCGCAAGGATTCCCCCTACTGCCACCGCCACAGCAAGTATCATGGAGAGGGCGTTTCTTATCCCATTGAAGGGTCTGACGGCGTAAGCGGACACGAAGTGCAGCGGCTTGCTCAGATAGTTCGCGATAACGGCCATTGGAGATTCGGAGAGAATCCGCAGATACTCCGATCTGATGATCTCTTCGTGCCGTTCGTAGCTAATCACTCCCTCTTCTCCTCTGGCCCGGGCGATCGATCGGGCCTTCTCGAAAACGACGGAGTCGCGTCCCCACTCGATTCCGTACTCTCGACGAAGAAATTCGCTCGTCCCCAGACCCTTGTAGATCGTATCCCAGAATAAATGCCGAGAGGTTGCGCTGCTGTAGGACGGGTCGGTTCCCGTAACCAGATGCAGCCGAAGCAATCCGTAGCCCCCAAGCAACAGCACGACGGGCCAGATAGCGATCGTACTGAAAACGTGACTTCCCAGGGAAGGTGCTTTACACTGATGCCAGGCAAGGGCCAAGAGGGCCACCAGCGCCACCGCAAAGACGTAAGACGAGGCGGAGCTCCTTGCGTGAATCGCCAACATCAAGATCCCCACCTGAATGGCTGCGGCAGAGATGTGGAATAACGTCGGGCGCGATCGACCCACAACAAGAACGGCAAGATGAAGAGCGGGAAGAATGGCCAGTACGGAAAGGAATCGAGAGTTATGCACGGTCTGCAGCGGGATCCCTACATCGTGGGCGGAGGTTACAGTTGCGTAGTGTGCACACACGAACAGGACAAGCAGGTGAAGAAGCTCCGTTCGCCTTCGAAAGGCGAGGGAAAACGCTACCAACGATACCGCGAGAATAGAGACATACAGGAAGAGGAAGCTTGAAAGGCGAACTCCGAAGATTGCCAGCGCGTATTTGTAGAAGGTGGCAAGTCCGACATCTTCCCTGGCTAGGATGTACGTCTGGTCGGTGTCTTGGATTTCCAGCTGTGTGGACCGATCCAGTGCTCGCTGAAGCGTGGGTCCGTGCGTCAAAAGCTCGCTCAAGGTCTTGTTGCGTCGCCGAAGATTATCTGGGACATTCGTCAGTCCATCCTGGATGAGACCATCGTGAACGCGAGCGAATCCGACATAGCCCCTCGATCCATACATAAGGTCGGAGATCGCGATCCCAAGCAAGGCGCTGTGTCTTCCGATCGGCTGAGGAATCGTCTCATGCATTCCAAGATCCAAAGCCTGGAAGACGGTCAACGAAAACACACACGCCGACACCAGCATCAGGCACGCGCGAAGGCGTCTATGGCCCACGGCCATCACCTCAGCCACCGCGATTCGGAGTTCTCCGTGAAGGGCAGATCGTTCGTATCCAAGCGCGGAAGTGTATACGGATCCTTCAAGTTCGACACGACTCCCGTTTCAACAGCCAGTCCCATCGCGCACCCGGATCTTTGAAGAATGTCGATCGTCCGCCGGTCGTAGCTCCCGGCTGGATAGCACATGATCCAGTCTGAGGGTTTCTGTCCCCATATATCCAGCATCAGTTCGACGGAGTTGAGGATCTCCTGTTCTTGTTGTTGGTCCGAAAGCGTCTCCAGGAAGCGGTGCGAATGAGCGTGACTGCCGACCTCCATGCCGTGCCTGTGCATCGTCTTTAGCTCTGGGACCGTCAGATACCATTCATCGACAATCACACTTTCATCTTCGGCAACGTTTCGCCGAAACAGATCGTCGGTGATGTCCTCACGAACGGGCTCCGGAAGCCGAGCCTGCAGGAGCCGCTTAATGAGAACAATTTCAATAGGGTCATACTTACCCTCTACCGCATAGCGCTGCCAGAGCTCGGCATCCTCAGGTATTTCGAAATGCCGTCGGTGTGGCTTCAGGAGATGAAATACTTTCTCCAGCAAAGCCTTGGCATCCTCACACACTGCCAGAACAAGCTGGAGCTTATGGACGCCCAGGAGACACCGTTCGACGATTGCCTTCGACGGTGGAAAAAAGCAGCCCGTAAGCCCTCGTTCCTCCAGCATTGGAAAGACGGTCACGAAATGATCGAGAAAACCATCGTCGAAGGTCAAAAGGCACGCACGCTGTGGGAGCTTCGACTCGCCCTTCACTGCCGCAACCACCTCACGGCCCGAGCAGACCGTGTAATGCTTCTGAATGAAATCCAACTGACCGGAGAACTCGCTCGTTGTAAGCGCTTTGATTCCAGGATATCTGCTACGACTCAGGTCGCGGACGTAGTGATACATCACAATCGTCAGCAGGGGCCTCTGTTTCATCAGTAGACCCAACTTCCTTCGCGTCCCAGAAGGTTAGGTCGATCCTGATCGTTTTCCGACTTGACGATGTAGGTGTCGCCGAACGGGATCTGTGACTGTCTATCGGGCACCGACAGACGAAAGAACGCATTGATCGGCGTCCCCCCGTAGCTCAGCGGTTGGAACCAGATCGGAACGCTACAAATGTCCGGCCCGAAGGACGCTGTCTGTCCCCTGAAACCGAGCTCCTTCATCAGGGATCCAAACCGTGGTGACCCACAGTAGAAATCAGCCATGAGGCATCCTTCCCTGGTCGCCCAACTCAGAACCCCTCCGATGAGCGCATGGAGGTCACGATCGGTTTTGCCGGACCAGGCCTGATCGTTTGCTGGCAGGATCTCGATGATTCTCAGAACATTGGCACCATCCAGACTGATGTGTTCCCTCGTGCAGATCTGTTCCAGCCTGGCCACGATGGTCCCGCTGCTCAACGGGTCGCCGAAGAAGTGATATTGGAAAGCAGGAGAGTCGACGTACCTCCAACGGAGGTACGCTTCGGATCTGTGGATCGCGAAGATACCGCTTGGGTAGGTTACTCGCTCCCAGACCTCAGAAATCGTATCCAGGTCCGGATCGTGCGGCGCCACGGGATCGGCAGGCTTGCAACCATCCATCCATCTCTCGATCTCTGACAGATCAACCTTGTTGGCAAGCAGTTCCCAATAGCCGCCGCTTTGGAGCGGGAGTACGTATCGATGGAGAGCGTCCAGGTTCTGCCAGCCATTCTTCATGTATATAGGTGCGGATGTTTGGCGATTGGATCCGAGGCTTGTGATGACGCGCGGAGAAATCTCGACGGTCTTCTCGTACATCCGATACCCCAGCTTCCGTCCTCTCAGTTCTCCGCGGATGTTCCAGAACGCATAGGTTCCGCCCTGGACGATTGACACCTTCCCGTCTTCCCCCGGTACCTGGAACAAACCAGGAATCATTCCTCTGAAACCAGCGACCTCGCCGTTCCATTCGAGCACGACGGAGGTGATCGCACCGTTTTCGTTTCCAACCCCCCGGTAAAACCAATCGAACAGCCAATCCTGGGTGATCGAATAATCCGCTCGCACGTGGTCCCGTATGAACGCCCGGACAGCGGGTCCATCCTCCTGAACATACCTTCTCACGCAAATGTCGCCGTCGGCACTCATCTCGAATCCGTGTGCGCCTCAGAGATACAGTTTCTCAATCGCATTGACATACTTTGAGTTCCTCGTGAGGCGCCCCGGAAACCCCGTGACCAGGGTTCTCGCCTCTTCATCATTCGAGCTATCGTATTTGAGCTCGAGAACGAAGGTATCTCGCATCTGTACCCTGCAGCCCCCTCCAGGCTTTCCGTAAGCAAGACGATCGTCGACCGTGAAAAAAAATCTTCCGTCGGCCGCGTGGTAATACCTCCGGTCGTATTGGATCGTAGCGGTTGGCCGCAGTGGATGAACGATCTCAATGATCTGCTGCCGCTCGTAATCAGCAGCCATTACCATCGTCCCGGACAGCTTCCTCAGGGTGTGGGGAGAAAACGGAGCCAGCGTGTGGATTGCCTTGGCTCCGATCGCGTTCACCCGGTGCTTGATCTCGAGCCGACTGTTCAAGCCTTTCGATTCCGTCCGTCCATACCAACGAACACGAACTTTGGCTCGGGTGCTGACCCCCGCTACGGTCTGATGATAGAGATCCAACATCGGCGTATCGTGCCGTTGACAGTCCGTCTAAAACGAATGTGGTGACCCTCGTCTGATTCGCCCCAAAACCGAGACCCAGTGCAATCGTCAGAAAGATGAACGCGAGTTCTTCGGGATCCTTGATTGCCGTCCTGAAACAGACGATCGACAGCGTTCCAACGAGCCCGAGGGAGAGGACCAGTGAGGACTTAACCACGGAAATCGCCATCATCGTCGTCACAGCGATGAGCACGAAACTGCGAGCAAGCTGTCGTCTGTTCAACAACGTCGTTCCGAATCGCTCGTAGACCACGGCTAGAATCATAGACAGCACAGCGGTAAGCACCAGAGAAGTAGCAAAGCTGGTTATGTCCATCGGGCCGGCCTGATAGAGAACGTAGTCGGTCAGGCCCTCGCTTACTCTCGTACTGTCCATGGGTCCCTCTGAGCGTGTATCAATCTGGTTTGGATTTCCGTCCGCATCGCTCGGCGCTCATGCGAACAACTCAGGGTTCTGAAGCAGAAAGCGGGACGCGACTCGTAGCGGAGCTCTTCTACATCTGTGGTCGGCCGGGAAGACTGCACGAAACCTTTCACGTAGCGTTTCCGCCTCGACAGGTTCGGACCACCGGCCTTGTAATCTGAGAACCATCTCCTCCGCGAGATCTCGAATTTCTTCGGAGGGGCTATTTATGACGCGCAGACCGGCCTCACGATACCATTCAGAGTGATTCCATCTATCCGCGCCCATCTGTACGATTTCTCGGAAGGACAAGATCCGACCCAGTCGGTCCGAGTAGATCCGCTTGGGGATAAAGAGATCTCGATCGTACCTGGGGGTGACTCCGATCGGTATCCAGTTCGCGAAAGCGCTAGGACGCCCCAGTACGTAAGGCACCGTGCAGATTCCTGCGGTGCTGCCAAGAAAGAACTCGCATCGGCCACATAGGTACATGTCACCGAAGTCCGATCGGAATCGAGTTGCATAATCAATGATGCGCGGGTTAGAGGTCAGCAGGTCCGATGGGACCTCGAACCCCATCCGCACTGCGTAAAACCCCTGGGCGGTCAGATACTCCGTAGCGGCCAAGTAGGTTTCGATCTCGGAGTCGCGATAGTCGTGATACTGCCATTTCTTGGCCGTCCAGTAAGTGTGTTGCCTCCTCAGATAGGCACCATCTCTGGAATGGAAGCAGATGAAAGGTGCACTCGGTTCGATTCCCATCCGCGAAAGCAGGGCTCTTCCTCTGGCCTCTTCTTCAGGTGTAAAAGACAGTTGTGGCTTTATCCGGTTGTACTCCTCGAACTCGTCTCCAGTCGACTTGAGATTCACCCAAACTCGGGCCCTTTCCGCCGACCGTTGAAAGCGGGCTTGTACCATCTTGAGAACGCTATCCGGAACCCGAACCACCGTTATCCTTCGTCGAATCATCTTGAGCAACTGATGGTTCGAAGGCGTTCCACTCAGGAACAGGCAGACCCTTTTCTGCAAGTCCGTCGATCGTCTTCTGAGAAAAACCTCTGTATTGTCCGACAGGTGCCCAACTCGGTCATAGAGCAGTCTCCCGGTTTGAAAACCGGGATAGATGCATTTTGCGATCCACAGAAGAGCAAGGATGGCGACCTCGAACGAAACCAGAACAGGAAGCAACGCGATCCGCCTGAGGAGTCTTGCGCCCATGGCCACGCGCGACGACCAGTCTGCAACCAGGAAGCGCCGCATCCTGGCACCCAGGCCATTCACTTGCGTGCTCTGCCCGGCATCAAGGGCCGATGGGCCGGCAGCGTCCATCAGAGCTTCTCCCTGTCGATGTCAGAGTCTCCCTTCGTGATGTACCACGAATCAAACGGGAATCTGCGCGGCTTTCTGTGAGGTGGAAAATCAATGGCCATCTGGATGTCTGGAGCGTGGTTCGTCGGGCGAAACTGATGCGGAATCGGCCCTCCGGTCATCGTTCGACTGCCGAACAATCCCATCGCCTCCACGTGGGTGCCCAACACCCGACTCGTCGTGAAAAAGTCGAGCAGAATCGCACCTTCGTTCCTCCCCACGGCAGCGAGTGCAAGCATAGTCTCTTCGGAGGACTGTCCTTCGTAGCCCCACTCCAGGATTCTGATCACGCGATCATCGCAACCCTTGATGTTTTCGATACGAAAGACACAGAAGCCATTCTCATCGCGTACGATCCTGTAGCTGTGTTTCGGTATGTCGATGTATCGCCAGTTCAGATAATTTCCAGAACGGCGAACGCTGGCTCCCCACAGACCCTCGAAGCGGAACTCGTACTCGGGTTCGAATCGCTCGCCCGTTTCTGGCAACTCGGGTACATTGCCACCGCTGAGCTGGCGAGCGGATGTGCCCAGGCGATCTCTGTCAGCCTTCTCGGTGATCTCGAATCGCTTCATCACCTTGTCGGGTTCCAGGATTCCGACCCAACGAGGCAGCGTGCCGACCGGGATGCGGTAAGCCGAGTAGACCGAAACGGATTCGGGTGTCAGGCCAACGTGGAAACGGTGGTCATACTCGGCCATGACGCGGGACAGCAGCTGGACGCCCCCAGTACCAACCCCTCCGTAGTGCCAGGTCAAAGTCCAGCACCCACACTCCACTCCCGCCGATGTTCTAAACTCAAGAGGCACGTAACCAAGCAGCCCCTTCAACTCCCGTTCCTCCTCTAGAAGCCAGAGGTGGTAGCTTCCATTGGCCGTGAACGGGGTGTCTCGGAACTGCCAGTCGATATAGTCCCGCTCCTGGAGGCGCGGATTAGCTCCATATAGCGTCTGGAATGCCTCCATCACTGCCGGCACATCCGCCGGCTCACACGGCCTGACCGCAGACGCTGTCATTTTGCATCCGACTTCAAAGATTCGATCTCGTCCACAATGACACCGACCGTCGTCAACTCACCGACTCGTACGTCGTCGAACTCGACCTCGAAGACCTCCTCAAGCGAAGCGATCAGGTCAAGGTGAGACATGGAATCCCATCGCTCGACGGTTTCGGCGGACGTCTCACGGGAAACCGATTCAAGGTTGAACAGATCGGATACGACCCGACCAACTTTCTCCTGGAGAGGACCACCAATCACGTCGTAACCGGTTCGAGCGAGATGTGCGAGGGCACAGTCAGCTTCAAGTCCTGGGCATCAGCGCTGAATGTAACGCCTTCTTTCGTCTTTCCAGTCTGCTCCATACCAAAGCTCGGCCAGAAGTCCGCTGTCTGCTCGTTTTTGGAGGTAGGGATGTACTCAGCTGTCCAGTAGAGGTTGCCCCACGATGCGCATAGATGGTTGATGCATTCCGAGGCGAACGCTGTCTCGAGCTCTCTGCCCAGAACACGACAACTCATCAAGAACGTATCAACGCGACCTGTCTCCTGCTTCCTCTTCGCGATGAAGACTCCCGTCAGCCCGGAGTCGCCGAACCGATCGGACACGGATAGAGTATAGACAGCGGATTCTTCATCCCCGGCCATCGCCTGGATCTCTGCTTCGCTATAGCGCCGTGTTGTCAGGTTGAACTGATTCGTCTTCTGCGTCAGCTGGCTCACTCTGGCAATCTCCTCGGAGGTCGCCTCGTGAACGCGAACGCAAGTCCCGAGCGATTTCAGGTATTCTTCCACGCTCCCCAACCGCTCCTTGTACCGTTTTCTTCCCTGCTGCTCCTGATACATCCGGGTCCGGGAACGGTCTTCCTCCGTCTTCGACAGAACATCGAACGGATCGTGCTCCAGAAAAAGCCTGGGCAACTGATGAAGTTTCTGTGGTACAGGCAGGACCATCACCTCCGGCATCAGGCTCTCGATGAGTCCCTGCTCGACCTCACTGTCGTCCACGAAGACCATGCTGTCTGTCGACAGATTGAGTTCATCCGACAGGGAACTCAAGTTCTGGTGCTTCGGGAGCCAGTTGATACGGTGAGCAGCTATGTGATCTCTGTTGAGTAGGCAATGAGGGTGTTGGTCCAACAGATCTAGTACATCCTCTTCATTGTTCTTGCTGCATAACGCAAGCACCACGCCCCGCGATTCGAGTTGAAGCACCGACTTCTGGAAGTCATAGTAGATCCGCCCGGGGTTCCCATTCGGATCCAGATCAACACCCTTGATACCGTCTTCGCCAACCACGCCGCCCCATAACGTGTTGTCGCAATCCAGAACGAGGCACTTTTTCGCGTGACCTCGCAGGCTACGAATGACATTTCCGATTTCCCTGGCGTAGCGATCCAGGAAGTCGAAGCGAAAGGGAGCCAGCGAAGAATACCAGGATCGTGCATCCAGGGACGCCTTTGCCCCGAAACGCATAAGAATGGCCTCAAAGTCAATGAGCACGAATCTAGAGGGGTGAAATTCGGCGTACTCCCGAATGACCTGATTCAGGCCAGTTGTTCGAATGTCGAGTGACCGGTCACCTGCTCTACGGTGTCCGAATAGAACCGGATCGGGCCGAAGAAAAGTGTTGGCGACGACGACCGCTCGAGTCCTCTCCAGGATCGCGTCGAACAAAGCTTCGATCCGTGGGCCCGGATCGTCTTCCCAGTTCGAGATTTCGAAGTCTTTGTGAAAGGGCTCGAGTAGGAGTGAACTGACAATGACGTCGGGATCAGACCCGTTAACCTTGATGTCTCCACTCAGGATAGCCTGGACGTAGTCTCCATAGTTCCCGAACCCCAGTTCTGCTCTGATCTCATCTCTCAACAGGTGATACTTTAGAAATGGCGCGATCGGCTCGATGGTGAAATTCCGCA
>CEVA01089718.1_pt1 | contig 14130 bp, 11 predicted proteins | sample 361521 | NCBI WGS metagenome assembly CEVA01 (sample SAMEA2622823, study PRJEB7988) | marine metagenome | isolation source: saline water (ENVO:00002010), including
AATGGTAAAGAAGTTATTATTATTAATGAAATTCCTTATCAAGTAAATAAATCCGTATTAGTAGAAAAAATTGCACATTTAGCAAGAGATAAAAAAGTAGAAGGAATTTCTGATTTAAGAGATGAATCAGATAAAGATGGAATACGCATTGTTATAGAATGTAAGCGAGATGCAATAGCATCAATAGTTTTAAATAATTTATTTAAATATTCACAGTTGCAAGAAACCTATGGGGCTAACATGTTGTCATTAAACAAGGGAATTCCACAGGTTATGAATTTAAAAACAATGTTAACACATTTTTTAGATTTTAGACGTGAAGTAATAATTAATAGAACAAATTTTGAGTTAAAAGAAGCAGAAGCAAGGGCTCACATCCTTAATGGATTAAAAATAGCTCAAGAAAACATTGACGAAATTGTTAGTTTAATTAAAGCCTCAAAGGACCCAGAAACGGCAAAGGCAGGACTAATAGCTCGATTTTCTCTTAGTGAAAAACAAGCAAAGGCCATCCTTGATATGAGATTGCAAAGACTTACTTCGCTAGAGGTTGATAAAATAGCTGTAGAGATTGTAGAATTAACACAAAAAATTGAAAAATTAAATAAAATATTAAACAGCTATGATATGCAAAGTGATATAATAACTAAAGAATTTACTTATATTGAAGAAAAATATGGAGATGAAAGAAGAACTCAAATAATACCTATTTCTGGTGATCTCTCTATTGAAGATATGATAGCAGACGAAGAAATGGTTGTTACTATATCACATAATGGATATATAAAAAGACTTCCTATATCAACGTGGAAAACACAAAAAAGAGGAGGAAGAGGCATGAAGGGTGCAGCAACAAAAGAAGATGATTTTGTTGAACATCTTTTTACAGCCTCTACACACGATACAATGATGTTTTTTACAGACACAGGAAAATGTTATTGGTTAAAAGTTCATGCTATTCCGCCAGGACAAAGAACATCACAAGGAAGGGCTGTTGTTAATTTAATTGGTTGTGATGCTGGTGATAAAGTAGAGGCTTTTGTATCTGTAAAATCATTTAATGATTCAGATTATATTGTAATGTCTACGCGCAATGGAATGATAAAAAGAACACGACTATCTATGTATAGTCGTCCAAGAAAAGGAGGAATTTATGCCATTGAGGTGCGAGAGGGAGATAAGCTTATTGAAGCAAAGGTTTCTCATGGGGATCAGGATATAATTTTAGCAACACACCAGGGAAAGTCTATACGGTTTAAAGAAAATGATGTTAGGCCCACCGGAAGAAAAACAATGGGCGTGCGTGGTATTATGTTAAACTCCTTAAAGGATAGAGTTATTGGAATGTTGGTGATAAAAAGAGAGGGATCAATTCTTGTTGTTACAGATAAAGGGTTTGGCAAAAGAACAAAAATAGAAGATTATCGTACTCAAAATAGAGGAGGAAAGGGTGTTATTACAATTAAAACAACAGAAAAAGTAGGCAATCTGATTGATATTATAGAAGCAATCGATGGTGATGATCTTATGCTTATAACAGATAAAGGAATTATGATTAGACAGCCCGTTGAACATATACGCACCATTGGAAGAAATACACAGGGGGTAAAATTAGCGCGCTTAGATGAGGGCACTCAAATATCTTCTGCTACACGAATATTGCAAGAAGAAGAAAACGATACAGATATAAATTAATGTATTATCCAAAAACCCTGGATAATCGCTTGGATAAAATCAAAAACACTATTTATAATAGTGCAAAAAAGGCTGGCAGAAACCCCAACAATATCAACATAGTGGCTGTTACAAAAAGCTTTCCTGTAGAAACATGGCAACAAGCAATAGATGTAGATTTAAATATTCTAGGAGAAAGCCGCGTACAAGAGACTAAAAACAAATTAACACAATTTGCTCAAAAAACAAAAATAGAACTACATCTTATTGGACACTTACAATCAAACAAAGCCAGCACAGCCATTAAGTTGTTTAATGTTATACAAACAGTAGACAGTATTAAGCTTGCACAAAAAATAAATATGAATGCACAAAAAATAAAAAAAGCGCAAAAAATTTTTATTCAAATTAATATAAATGCGGACCCTAAAAAATATGGATTTGCATTAAAGGATACATTAATAGCATCTCAAATAATAACAAAAATGAAAAATATTAATTTATCAGGAATCATGGTAATTCCGATGCAAAATCTTTCTGTAGAGGAATTAAAAAATACATACAATGTAACACGAAAACTGCGAGACAAAATTCAAATAAAAATCAATCAAAATTGTAAAAATATATCAATGGGAATGAGTAATGATTATGCAATTGCAGCAGCAGAAGGGGCAACACATATAAGGATAGGAACTGCATTATTTGGGGCAAGGAAGGTATGAAAATTATTACAAAAGAGTTAGTAAAGCGCCTTCCCTTAAATCACAGCTTTTTACAATATAAAGTAGTGGATCTACAAAAAACAAAAAACATAATACAAATTTTGCGAGAATCTCAAAATATTACTATATATGAACGTACATATATGCCACAGCTTAAAGAGGGAAAAATAATTGGAGTAAAGGATCATATAAATAGAACAGGAACAAACCCCTTAATAGGCAGACAAAAAGAATTAAACATAGACTTTATAGATATTCAAAAAATTTATAAAAAAGAAAAAAATCAAATAATAACAAACTGTTGCGGAAAAAAACTAAATTCACAATATTTGTATGCAAGCCATTATTTGTGTAACATCGCTTATATAGCAAGAGCATTGCAATATAATAACATAACAGCATATTTGGTTAACACACCATGAAAATAATATGTGAAGTTACTAGGGGAGAATATGTAGAAAGTAGACACGAAGTGTATGTTGTGGCAATAGACGAAGCAGAAAAAATTATTTTTAGATCCGGAGACCCCAAACACATAACCTGTATAAGGTCGGCACTCAAACCATTTCAAGCTTCTGCCTCTATTAAAGTTGGCGCGGTTGCTGAAGCAAAATTTACAGATGAAGAGGTTGCATTAATGTGTTCCTCTCATAATGGTGAAAATATACATATTAACACCGCACACAACATGTTAAAAAAACTAGGATTTCACATTTCGGATTATGAATGTGGTATTCATTATCCACACAACAAAGAAGTGCGCGAACAAATGTGGAAACATAATAATAAAGCTACACCCCTTCACAATAACTGTTCAGGTAAGCATGCTGGCATGCTATCGCTAGCTAAATATTTGCAGGTAAGTTCTAAGGGATATATACAATGGGATCATCCAGTTCAAAAAAAAATTTTTGAACAAATAAGTAGGCTTACGGGGTATAAAACCTTTTCTTATGGCATTGATGGTTGTAGTGCTCCTACACCTTTTTTATCATTATTAGATATTGCTAAATTGTATTTAAAGCTAGGATCTGATAAATATTCAGAATTGTCAATTGCATATAATGCAATGTCCGAACATCCATACTTTGTTGGTGGAAAAAACAGATTTGATACAGATTTTAATGCTGTAATGAGGGGTCGTGGTGTTTGTAAGGCAGGAGGAGAGGCTGTGCGAGGCCTTGTTATTAAAACAGAAAAGTATGGATTAATGGGTCTTGCTATTAAGATTATAGATGGAAATCAACGGGCAATTGAGGTAGGCACCATGGCGGCACTAAATACTTTAGATATTTTACATAACAAGGAAAAAGACAAATTATCAACCTACGAAAACAAACCGTTAACAAATTGTAATAAGTTTAAAACTGGTAAAATAATTTCCAGGATTATTAAATAAACATATTATTAGATTCTTTAATAGGCAAAACAATAAAAAAAGATGTAATTTTTATATAATGAAAAAAACTTGGACACCAAAAACCTGGCAAAAACATATAGCTTTGCAACAGCCCAAATGGGAAAATAAAATAAGTGTTAAAAAAGTTATTGATGAAATAACAACATATCCACCATTAGTTTTTGCAGGAGAGGTGCGAACATTAAAGCAACAATTAGCAGAGGCTGCACAAGGCAAGGGGTTTTTAATTCAAGGAGGTGACTGCGCAGAAACATTTGATGCATTTAATGCCAATGCTATACGAGACAAATTAAAAATTATTTTACAAATGTCTGTTGTGCTTACATATGGAGCAGCATGCAATGTTGTTAAGGTAGGAAGAATTGCAGGACAATTTGCAAAACCAAGAAGCGCAGACACTGAAGATAGAAATGGAATATCTTTGCCATCTTACAGGGGGGATGCAGTAAATAATATTGAATTTACAGAAGACCAAAGAAAACCTAATCCAAAAAGAATGTTGCGTGTATATAATCAGTCGGCAGCAACTTTAAATTTATTGAGAGCATTTACTACGGGAGGATTTGCTGATTTAAACAAAGTACATTTATGGAATCAAGAATTTATAACAACCTCGCCGCAAGGAATGCGTTATAAAGAAATTGCAAATAAAATTGATGATGCATTAACATTTATGGAAGCTGTAGGAATCCATTCTACAAATCAAAGCACATTAAAACTAACAGAGTTTTTCACCTCTCATGAGGCGCTTTTGTTAGATTATGAACAAGCACTAACAAGAAAAGATTCTATTTCAAAACAATGGTATACATGTTCAGGTCATTTTTTATGGATTGGAGATCGCACAAGGCAAATTGATGGTGCGCATGTAGAGTTTCTTTCTGGGGTAGACAATCCTATAGGTATTAAAATAGGACCCACTATAAGACCCGAGGAATTAAATAATTTATGCCTCAAGCTCAATCCTTCTAATGATTGGGGTCGCATAACATTAATAAGCAGAATGGGTGCAGATAAAATACGTAAAAACCTTCCTCCTTTAATTGAAATTATCGAAAAAAACAAACAACATGTTTTATGGGTGTGCGATCCCATGCATGGCAACACATATAAATCAGGCACAGGCTATAAAACTAGACATTTTGATACAATTTTAGAAGAGCTGGAACATTTTTTTGCTATTCATAAAGCAAAAGATACCATACCAGGAGGAATACATTTCGAACTTACGGGAGATGATGTTACAGAGTGCTTAGGGGGAGCACACGATATTAGCGATGTTGATTTAGAAAAAAAATATGAAACGGCATGCGATCCCAGATTAAATAATGAACAAAGTTTAGAATTAGCATTTTTAATTACTGATTTATTACGAAACAATAGAGAATAATTAATCTTCCCTAAAAAAAGCTTATATTTTCTATTCTGTAAATTAAAGCATTGATATAAAAAGGAGGGGCTGTGTTAAATATCCAGGGCTATGGAGATAATCTAACTATTAATGATGTACGCATAGGCGATCTTTCTCCAAAACAACACGAAGAAATAGAAGGCTCTAAAGGAGGAAAAAATTATCATCCTTTAGAAGATGTAGTAGTAAGCCATGTTCAAGACTCATCAACATTAATATGCAGAAAACCTTCTCCAGATGATGCTATGGCTTACATTGAAGAAGAGCTATTAGATGGCCTATGTTGCTATTCTGCTGTCAATCAAGGGCAGTTAAATCAAACCATAGTAGATGCTGTTGTAAAACATTTAACTACAGAAAAACTACCTACTGTTCCACGATCTATTAGACATAAATATATGAGTGCATTTTTGTTAGCAACTACGGGAATTACAGAAATGGATAGAGTAGTACCAAAAGTTGCTGGTGTGGAGGCGCCTGAATTAATGTTTAAACTAGCAAGAAGATGGGGATATGAAAAAAAAGGAATCAATTCTAATGAAGCTATTATTGTAGCAGCAAAAGGAAATTTTCATGGACGTACTATAACAGCTATTTCTATGTCAGATGATTTAGATGCTCAATATAATTTTGGTCCATTTGTTCCAGGAATAGAACGTGTTCCTTTTAATGATATACAATCATTAGAAGAGTTATTTGAAAAAAAGGGAGATACAATAGCTGCATTTTTAGCAGAGCCTATTCAAGGAGAGGCTGGTGTTATTGTGCCAGATGATAATTATTGGAAATCAGTACGAGACTTGTGCAATAAATATAATATTTTATTGGCTTTAGATGAGGTACAAACAGGGTTTGGTCGTACAGGCAAAAACTTTGCTCATCAACTATATGATATTAAGCCTGATATTATAGGATGTGGCAAGGCTGCAGGAGGAGGTATTTTGCCAGTTTCATTTGTTGCAGGAACAGATGAAGTAATTAAAGTGTTAACACCAGGATCAGAAGGGTCAACCTTTGGAGGCTATCCTTTGGGTGCTGTAGTTGGAATATATGCAATTAAAGTTTTAGTTGATAACAATCTGGCAGAAAATGCTCATATTAGAGGATCACAATTAATGGAGCATTTTAAAAACATACAAGATGAATTTCCTGATAAAATAAAAGAAATACGTGGAAAAGGGTTGCTGACTGCATTTGAAATGCACAATTCTCCCTCTCTGGATGGGCATCATGTATCGGTCGAATTATTAAAAAAAGGGGTATATGCAAAAGAAACACATAAAACAACTGTACGCATAGCCCCAGCCCTTACCATTGCAGCTTGGCAAATAGATAATATTGCAGAAGCTATAAGGGATGTAATAAAAAACATTTAATAAATGAACAGTTCATTAAGTACAATATTAGTTTTATTGGCGACCATAATTAATTCTATTGTATTTGGTTATATAGCAAGCAATTCAAAAAACAATAAAACTAATCAGTCATATTTATTATTTTTGACTTTTATAATTTTATATACAATCTTTGATTGTATTATAATTCAATCTTATGAGTCTATTGCATCTAAAAATTTTATAGTCAAAATTCAAGCATTTCTTTGGATGCCTCTTCCAATATTATTTTTAAATTTTATTTATCTATTTTTAAGAAAAGAAAAAGATCAATTATTTCATCTTTTTTCTGTTTTTACAATTGTATCAATCTTTTTCACTATGTTTACTAATAACATTTTAGTAGGCTACAAGGGTTTTAATTTGGGAACAATGGCCTATACAGGTTCGTGGTTTTTATTTGTTACCTTTGTAGGAATTTTACCGCCCGCAGTATATGCATTTTATCTTATTGGTAAGGCAAGCAATATATTTATATTCTGGAAAAAGAGTACAAGCGATATATCTAAAGAAATATTAACATTACAATTAAAACTACCATTTTTTGGTTCAGTTCTTTGTTTTTTAATTGCTGTTTCAACTAATATTTTTTTTGATGAAATTTTTGGTTATAGTGGTGAATTACACCTTGCATCTCTAGCCCTATCCTTTCAATCAATGTTTCTTCTTCCTGCTCTCGTCAAGTACAATTTTTTAAACCAGCCCATCGAACAGCTTGGTGATGAATTGTATGCACATTCTCCGGATGCTGTTATTGTGACTAATCATACAGGAGTAATAGTTAATTTAAATAAATCGGCACGCAAATTATTTAATTTACAGGGCAAAATAATTAAGAAACATCTTCAATCATTATTATCTGATAAAGAGGTTTTTTATTCTGAAAACCTTACATTAGAAACAAAAACAAAAGCAGGAATTGATATTTCTATATCTCAGACCAACATTACACAGGCAACGCTGCCTGTAGGTAAAATTTTAGTTATACGAGATATTTCATCAAGAAAAGAAACAGAAAGATCTTATAAAAATTTAATAAAATCTTCGGGAGATATAATCTATAATTTAGATATAAATGGTAATTTCACCTTTGTGAATCCAATCTTTGAAAAAATAACTGGGTATGCAAGAAAAGAGGTGTTAGGTAAAGATACAAATTTCATGGTCCATCCTTCTTATAAAAATATCAAGAAAAAAATATTTTCTAAATTATATACTAAATCAAAAAAATTACAACAATCTATTATTGCAGAAGTACCAATTATAACAAAACAAAATAAAAACCTTTGGATGGAGCTAGGTATAACTACAATAGTAAAAGAAAAGAAAATCACTGGATTTTCTATTATAAGTAGAGATATTACGGATAGAAAAAATGCAGAAAATAAATTATTACAAAAGACGGAAGAGCTTAGAACAGCACAAAATGTTGCTGGCCTTGGTAGCTTTAGTTTTGATATGCAAAATAATTTAGTAACTTGGTCAGATAATTTGTTTAAAATATATGAGTTAGACAAAAAAACATTTATACCAACAAAAGATAAATTTTTTAATGAAGTAGTACATGCAGAATCCCGAACACATGCCATTCAATCAGTAGAAAATGCCCTAAAAAACAAATTAACAGAAACAGACTATATTCATAAAACACAAACGCCAAGCGGTAATGAAAAATGGATGCATGCTATGATTAAAATTGTATATGATGGTGATAATCCAATTCAAATGCACGGGACATCGCAAGATATAACAGAATTATATAATACACGCATTAGCTTAGAAAAAAGTAAAATACGATTAAAATATGCTCATAAAATTGCAAACCTTGGAACATGGGATAAAAATCATAAAACAGGAGTAATTTATTGGTCTCCTATATTAAAAAAGATGTTTGGATTGAAAAAAAATACAATTATAAATAATAATGACTTTTGGGATGCGCTTCATAATGATGATAGAGAGTGGATGAAAGGTTTATGGGAAAAAGCACAAAAAAAGAACAAACCATTTTCGGGGACATTTCGTATTCAATTAAATAATGGCACCATAAAACATTTAAATGAGCATGCGGAATTTATTACCGATAAACAAGGCAAGCTTGTTAAAACAGTAGGAACTGTTATTGATGTAACAGAAATACATAAATATCAAGAAAAGTTACGAGAATTATCCTCTCATATACGTAATGTACAAGAAGAAGAGCGCAAAAGAATTGCTAAAGAAATACATGATGAATTAGGACAGCGGCTTACAAGCATGAGCATGGACATTGCTTTTTTAAAAAACAAACAACCAGAAAGTTTTTCTCAAAAAGTTAATGAACGATTATTAGCACTTGAGTCCTTAATTGATGAAACTATTCATAAAACAAGAAAATTAAGTCAAGAATTAAGACCTAGCATTTTAGATGATCTAGGATTGCTCTCGGCTATTGACTGGTTAAAAGAACAATACGGTCAACGCTCAGACATCCATTTTACTCTAGATGTCCCAAAACAGGACATTGATATAAAGCCTGATTATGCAACTGCTGTTTTTCGAATCACTCAAGAGGCACTTACAAATATTATACGCCATGCAGATGCAAAAAATGTAAATATAATAATTGCTAAAAGTAAAACAGATATAAAATTACAAGTGATAGATGATGGTCGGGGAATACAGACTCTTCCTTTTACCAGTTCCTTAGAAAAGACGTATGGTGTTTTTGGAATGAAAGAAAGAGCAACTAGCTTGGGTGGAAAATTAGAAATTGTAAGCAATGGCGATCAAGGCACTACGGTTGACTTAACTTTGCCAATCATAAATGATAATGAGATAATATATGATTGATATTCTTATGGTAGATGATCATGCTATTGTGCGTGAAGGATTATCTAGAATTATTAATGATACAACAGAAATTAATATTGCTGCTGAGGCTTCAACTGGTGAAGAGGCCGTTGATAAAATAAATAATCAAAAATTTGATTTAGTATTATTAGATATATCTATGCCGGGAATGAATGGCTTACAAACATTAAAAGAAATAAAAAAAATAAATGATAACATACCTGTACTTATGTTAAGCATGCATGCAGAAGAACAATATGCTATGCGCGCTATCAAAGCTGGCGCGTCAGGATATTTAACAAAAGACTCTGCATCTAACATGTTGGTTGATGCGATCCATAAAATATATAAAGGAGGAAAATTTATTAGTCAAGAGGTTGCTGAACTGCTTATTTCTGATATATATCATGAAGAAGAAAAACAATCACATGAAAACTTATCTGATAGAGAGTTTGAAATATTTCAATTAATAGTTAAAGGAAGTTCAGCAAAAAATATTGCAAAAAAATTAGGAATTAGCGATAAAACAGTTGGCACATATAGAAGCAGAGTTTTAAAAAAAATGAATATGAATACCAACTCTGACCTTATACATTATGCAATAGAAAATAATTTAGTAGAATAAAAACTGTGAATTTCTCTTGGTTTTAGGCAGGTATTTTTTAGAAATTTCAATAGTATAAAAGTTCTCAATACAACTACAATTTGAAAAAAATATTCTTTTTATTAATTTTTGTCTTACTAGCATGTCAAAGTGATATTGATTTATCTATGGAAAGAGGTATTCAATATTATGAATGGGGTATGATAGAAAAAGCATTATTAGAATTTAAATATGTCATTCATACCCTGAAATTAAAATCAAATAAATTAAAATATAAAGAAATTAAATTGCTTTCTAGGGCTCATCATAATTTAGCAGTATCCTATGCTAAGAAAAAGTGGTATGTAGATGCAGAAAATGAAGCAAAACAGGCATTTGACTTGTTTCCAACAGATGAGAACCGAGAGGTTTTAGAATTAATTCAATCTAAAAAAAATCAAATAGAAAAAATAAATAAATAAACATATTTAACCAGTAATATCTTCGCCACCATCTACACGAATAGTATTTCCCGTTAGCCAAGTTTCTTCTGTTAATCCTAAAAGTGCAATATATTGTGCTACATCGTTTGGAGTAGTTAAACGTTTTCCAGGATTTATTTTTTTTGCATTTTCAATCATTTGTTCATTTCCTGGTATTTTTCTAAGCGCAGGGGTATCTGTAACTCCAGCCTGGATGGAATTGACAGCTATTCCACTTTCTGCTAATTCTATTGCTAATTGTCGACAGCAGGATTCAAGACAAGATTTAGCAGCAGAAACAGCACCATACGACTTCCATTGACGATGTCCTCCAGAGCTAGTCATAGAAAATATCTGAGAACCTTTTTGTAATAAATTAGCTGTAAACAAATCTTGTGTCCAGTATAAAATACTGCTTCCCATAACATCTAAAGTCATTTCTATTTGTCGTTGCTGTAGTCTGTTTGTTTCATCTATATCTATAACTGGCTTTAAAGCGCCAAATGCCAATGAATGCATAAATACTTTAATTCGAACATTCTGCATAGATTTTAGTTCTTCAATTACAGCTTTACGTTTTTTAGAGTCTGTAGCGCTCATATTGTTAAATCGTACAATAGAAGAAGAGGATTTCAGCTCCTCAATTAATCTATTTACAGAATCCATATTAGCTTTTCGATCTAGGTGTATGCCATATATGTTAATTCCTTTTTTAACAAGAGCCTTGCATGTTGCAGCACCAAAGCCGCTGGATGCACCTAAAATTAATGCCCAATCTTGCATATAGGTATTTTCCTTTTATAAAATGTGTATTGAAATTTAAACATCAAGGTTTTAGTCTACAAAAGAATTCAAAAGAATAAAAATATGATTTAACTATATTAATTATGATAAAAAATACATGTAATTTTCACCATGGGATTGAAATTAGGAATAATAGGATTGCCAAATGTTGGCAAATCGACAATATTTAATGCAATAACACAATCTGGAATTCCAGCTGAAAATTATCCATTTTGTACTATTGACCCTAATGTAGGTATTGTGAAAATACCTGATGCTAGGCTTTATGAATTGACTAAAATTTTTAATCCTAAAAAAACAACACCTACATTTATAGAGTTTGTAGATATTGCAGGACTTGTTAGCGGCGCAAGTAAAGGGGAGGGGCTGGGTAATAAATTTTTATCTCATATTAGAGATGTAGATGCAATTATTCATGTTGTTAGAATGTTTGAAGATGCAAATATTAGCCATGTGTCTGAAAATATTAATCCTATTAGAGATATTGAAACAATTGAAACAGAATTATTGCTTAAAGATATTGAGACTATTGAAAGCAGAATTTCTAAATTAATAAAACTTATAAAATCTAATGATAAAGAATTGAAAAAAGAATTAGAAATATTAGAGCACATTCTTCCTAAAATGAATCAAGGTCTGTTAGTAAAAAATATCAATATAGAACATTCTCAAAAAAGCTATATAGACCATCTTTATTTGTTAACAGTAAAGCCTATTTTATATGTTGCCAATATTGATGAAAATCAAATTATTGATAATATGAATTTGGAGAATATAAAAGAATTGTCTGCTTTTGTTGAAAAAAATAAGAACATATTAATTTCAATTTGTGGCAATCTTGAATCAGAAATAGCAACATTACCTTCAGAAGAAAAGAAAAGTTTTTTATTGGAATATAATTTACAAAAATCTGGTTTAGACAAATTAATATATGCGGGTTATAACCTTTTAGAGTTAGAAACTTTTTTTACTGTTGGAGCAGATGAAGTACGTGCGTGGACTATTAACAAGGGAACGCTAGCGCCACAAGCGGCAGGGAAAATTCATACAGATATAGAGCGTGGATTTATTAAGGCCGAAGTCTATTCATATAGTGATATTTTATCTGCAGAATCTGAAAATTCACTTCGAGAAATGGGTAAAATTCGACAAGAAGGAAAAAACTATATAGTTAATGATGGAGATATAATATTTTTTAAATTTAATGTATAAATCTATGCATGCTTATATAATTCCCACATTGAAGATATGATTGTATCAATATCCGAATAATTACAATTCCAATTTAGTTTTTTATTTGCAAAATTTGATATTGCAAATATGCTTTCCACATCACCATTTCGTCTATTAACTACATTATAATCTATCTTCTTCTCTGTAATTATTTTAGATGTGTTAATAAGGTCGAATACTGAATGCCCTTTGCCAGTAGCTAAATTAACAATAATATTTTCATTTCTTTGTAATATATAATGCATAGTTTTAATGTGCGCATCAGCTAAATCTAATACATGTATATAATCTCTAATTCCAGTACCATCTTTTGTATTATAATCATTACCAAATACTTGGAGTGTACTTCTTATACCAATTGCAGTCTCCATAATTATAGGCAACAGGTTTGCAGGTTTTTTTTCTAAACCAAGAATTCTTTTTTTTAAATCATATCCTGCAGCATTGAAATAACGTAAAACACCATAATTAATATTTTTTAAATTGGAATACCAATGTAATAAGTTTTCAACTGCTAATTTTGTGTATCCATAAAAATTATTTGGATTTAAAATATGATTTTCATCAATTGGTAAATATTGTGGGTTTCCATATACAGCAGCTGATGAAGAAAAAATAATATTATGTATATTGTTTTTTATCATTTGATTTAATATGTTTATAGTACCTTTTAAATTCACTTCAGAATATTTCTCTGGAAAATGCATAGATTCATGAGCAGCCTTTAATGCTGCAAAATGAAATACAATATCATATTTTTTATTAAATAGATTTTTACAATCATCAAGATTTAGAATATCCCCTTTTATAAATTTTGCTCGTGAATCTATATTAATTATATTTCCTGTTGATAAATTATCAAAAACAGATACATCATGCCCATTTTCACATAATTGCAAAACAACATGAGATCCAATATATCCAGCACCACCAATTACTAATGTAGAATATTTTGTATTACTCATATAATGTATGTAACATATCTAAAATTATATTTTGCTCAGATCGTTTTAAATATGGATGCATGGGAATAGAAAATATTTTTTTTGAAATATTTTCTGCTATGGGAAAGTCACCTTTTTTATAATTTAGGTATTGAAACACTTTTTGTAAATGTAATGGCGTTTTATAATAAATCATAGTGGGAATATTGTTTTGATTCATTTTTTGCATAGCATGTTTTCTAGCATTATTTGATTCTGCAATAATTGAATATTGTGCCCAAGCAGATTGATAGTTTTTAGTAATTGTTTGGGGTCTTAATTGTTTTGGTAAATTTTTAGTATAGTACTCTGCAATATTATTTCGTTGTATAATTTCTTCAGGGAATATTTTTAATTTTTCTAATAAAATAGCTGCTTGTATAGTATCCAATCGCCCATTTATTCCTGTTCGAATGTTATTATATTTATCTATTCCTTCACCATGCACTCTAATAGATTGCAATATAGCGGCTTGATTTTCATTATCTGTAAATATTGCTCCCCCATCCCCATAGCATCCTAGAGGCTTGGCAGGAAAAAAAGATGTTATTGCAGTCTCCCCAAAAGAGCAAGCATGTTTAGTATTTATTTT
>CEVA01187964.1_pt1 | contig 14112 bp, 16 predicted proteins | sample 361521 | NCBI WGS metagenome assembly CEVA01 (sample SAMEA2622823, study PRJEB7988) | marine metagenome | isolation source: saline water (ENVO:00002010), including
TCCTTACAGAGAAATAATTAGTGCGTTAAAAGCCATTAATTTCGAAGGTTATTTATCTCTTCAGTGTATTATGGAACCGGATTTCAGAACTGCGGCAAGACTGGGCATTAACCATCTTCGAAGTTTGCTATAGACTAAAATTTGTTTGGATCCTCTCTATGTCGTTGTATTCTATATAAAAAACCCCAAGCGATTTCACAGCTTGGTTTATAGAATTAATGATGACTAAATGTAGTCTGACCTAATTGTGAAAACTGTAAATTCAATAATATTACTTATTTCTCTTCTGCTTCCAACAAATGCCTCTACGGAGAACTTTAAACTCACTGAAGAGCTAAAAGGGCTAAACCTACCTTGGAGTTTATCATTCGTTAAGTCAGACAAGTTATTATTAACGGAAAAATCTGGGAAACTTCTTCTCGCTAATTTAAAAAACAAAACCGTAACTGAAATTAAGCACAATTTATCAGTAGTTTCCACTGGGCAAGGTGGCTTGTTGGACGTTTTATACCAAGAAAAAACAGTTTGGGTTAGTTATTCAGAGTTTAGAGGGTTTGCCGGGTACAATAAAGTTTACACAAGTACTTCGATTGCAAAGGGAAAATTCGACGATAGTAAAATTATCTTTAATAATATATTCAGAGCTGAACCACCAATAAACTCAAATTTTCACTTTGGCTCGCGATTGGTTAAAAAAGGCAAATATTTATTTGCCAGCGTTGGAGAACGCGGCAAGGGAATGGTAGCACAAGATCCAAAAAATCATTTGGGAAGCATTATTAGAATTGGTCTAGATGGTAGCATTCCTAAAGACAATCCTAAATATTTAAGTAATAAAGAATGGCTACCAGAAATATATCAAATAGGCGTCAGGAACCCTCAAGGCATGAGCTTATCTCCAGTAGATGGAAATATTTTTATTAGCAACCATGGAGCAAGAGGTGGTGATTGGTTTGGCAAAGTTATTAAGGGTGGAAACTACGGTTGGAAAATATTGGGGTGGGGAGGAACTAATTATAATGGATCTAAAATTGGGCCCCAATGGAAAGCTGGCTTCGACAAAGCAATCCATTATTGGGTGCCTTCAATAGCTGTAAGCGCAATAAATATATATAGTGGTGATGAGTTTAAAAGTTGGAGAGGACATGCTCTTATTACTTCACTAAAAGATAAGTCTCTAAGAAAATTAATTTTTAAAGACAAATCTCGTTTACAGGAAGATATTTTGTTTAAAGGAAAAATTGGCAGAATAAGAGACATAAAGATACAAAAGGAAACTGGAAAAATTTTTCTCCTGAGTGACAGTGGCTCTTTGTGGAAAATGGAAAAAATTTAGGCAAGAGAAATTAGCCCACTTTAATTCTAATATTTCAACAAATCTTTTTTATATAATGTTAGCTTAAATATTTCTAAATAATTTAAAAAAATAAAAAAGGCGTTTTATTGAAATTATTAAATTTCATTTTCAAAAGCAGCAAAACGCGGATAGGTTCTACTCATCAGATCAGTATGAAAATGCCACCAAGTTTTTTCAGCCCACAAATTATCCGATTCTCCTACCGAGTTAGGAAGTCGACTCATAGAAGCCTCAAGATTTGGAGCCATAAAAAATGCTAATGAATAGCGCGATTTATTTGTCGGCGGAATTACTCTGTGTTCAGTGGCACAAACCGTACCATTAGTAATCTCTTCTAGAAACATTCCTGGATACACCAATATACTATCTTCCGGATAGACTGGCCAAACCCATTCACCGTCCATATTAATAAGCTGTAGCCCAGGTTCATTTTCAGCTGGCTGGAGAGTGACGAATGATGTGTCTTCGTGAGGTCGAATACCCAAATCGTCATCTTCGAGGTCCACCTTCACAGGATAGTGAATGGTTCTCACATAGGAATGAGGTCTATCAAAATATGGAATAAGAAAATTGGCAGGTAAACCTAGAGCCTTGGCCCAAAGAGGTAACATAAGTTTGCTAGCCTTCTCCATAGCACTTAAATACTCTAATGAGCCCTCTTCAAATCCTTTAATTTCTCTAGGCCAATTATTTTTAGCATATAAACGGCGACCAGAAATTCTATTTGGGTCGTTTTCTGGATAGCTGACACCAAAATTAAACGCCTCATTTAAGTCATTCCGTCTTTTAGATCCTTCAGTCAAGTCGTTGACCTCAACATTTAGGCCCGAATACCCTCTTTCATGTCTATCTACTGGATTCTTCATTTTATCTTCAAGAGACAAATTAAAGTATTCTAAACTAAGAGATCGCATATTTATAAGCACTTCTGGCAAAACCCCATGATTGGTAATTGCAAAAAACCCCAAATCATTTAAATAACTTTTTAGCTCGCTCCCAAGTACATCTAATTCGCCATCACTTGCATTTTCAACTTCACCGAGATCAATCAATGGTAATTTGACCTGAGGTACATTTCTCAACCTCTGCACATAGTCATTCTCACCTATAGCTTCATTATCGGCCAATCCTATATTTGAGATAGTCTCACTAGGTTTACGGTATTCATTCATTAAAAACGGACTCCTACATATTTTCGGTCATTATTATACTAAAATTTAAAAATTATCTATTTGCATTAACCCAAATTTTATAATCATTTTCATTTACAATATAAGACCAATGCAATAGAGACTGCTGCACCCGCCGGCTAATAGCTTCGCTATCATCAATTTCACATTTAGCCTCATAAATTTTTTTATATATAATATTTCTCCAACGTCCTTTGGGGCCGCAGAAGGAAAGCCATCTATTTATTTGTCTCTGATCATCCTCATGTCGCCTTCCCATGAAATATTTACAATACCACTCAAACCAACCTCTAGGATCATCTTTGTGCATCCAGCCTTTTTCCTCCCACTCTTTCTGGCTTTGTCCAGATTTCACCTTAAAATAGTTAACTTCTGGGCGATATTTAGAAGATCGATAGTAAATCTCATCTAATCCCTTAAACCAATCTTGAGGAAAAGCACTGAGATCAATTAATTCACTAAAATAGGTCCCTCCGAAAATGCCTTTATTGAGCATTTCTCTAGGACTTAACATTGGATTAAAAGACATTTCACAACTCTTGTTTTTATATTTGGAAAAGGTATATAAGAGTCTTAGTTAACACAAACCTTAAGGAGGCTTAAGTGGCTACATATGAGTGTTCCCAGTGCGGCATGGCGGTAAACGCCACCTGCGCAAAATGTGATACCCCTCTTGTCGATGATCTGCTTAAACTGGATGATGGAAGAGAAGTGCAAATTTCAAAGTGTCCTAACGAACACGGGAAAATTAAATCACCGATGTGCTGTGGACAGGATATGTCTTGCCCAGCCTAAATCACTAATCAACTAATCTGACTGCTAACTTAAGTTGTAAAACTAATTCTACTTAACTTGGTCAGTTAGCCTAGACTGCTTTATACTAATTAGTATCTAACGTACAAGAGCTGTATAATGGTTAGATGTTTGCTTGCATCCTTTTCGCGTCACTCGATAGTGATAAGGTGATACAAGCAGCAATAGACTGGACCCAGTGAAAACTCTAAATTATCTGGACTAATAAAGTTTGATTTGTCTTTTAGTTTTGTGGATATCTTTGTTGAAAAAAGCTGAACAAGCTGTCTGTAGAGTTAACCCCTGCAAGCACAAAGCCACTAATGGAAGAGAATTTAAGACTGGTTTCTAAAAAGAGCGCCGTAGAATATCCACATATACTTAATAATATGGAAAACAGGTTGATTTCAATCTTACTCTAATAAAATTATTAGCGTTAAAAAATTCATAATTAATCTAATAAACGTGCTGGACTTGCATCGTTAAGGTACCCTAGAAAATTGTTGGATACCCAATAACCGATCAGCTTTTGCATGTTTTTTGGCAAAGTTTTCGCGATTTCTGGTGGAACCCCAAGGAACTGGTTTTCCTGCTGACGCAACCAAGAACGACTATAAACAACTGAGAAGCCGAGCCGACTAGTATTTGTGTTATTAGCTCCACCTGCATGAAACAATGACCCATCATATAGCAATAATGAGCCAGCAGGCATAACCGCAGATATAACACTCCCCTTTTCTGGTTTTTCATCATCTCCTAATAAATGCGATCCTGGAGATAATAAAGTGGACCCATTTTTTTCAGTAAAATCATCCAACGCCCACATGGCATTCAAAGTCAGAGGTTTGCGCGGACGCTCCAAAGGATAAAGGTTATCATCGCGGTGCAAGGGTTGTGCTTTCTGGCTAGAACCGATTTGAATTAGACTAGCAACAGATAATTGAATCTGATCTTCTAAATAGGATTCTATGATAGATATTACGGTGGGGTGAAGGAGCAAGTGATCCAGCTTTCTCGTACGAGCCACCATATTAAATAACCTTTTGGTTTGGAAACCCCCAAAACTGGTTGCTCCCGTAGACGCTTTTTTCATCAATGACTCACAGTGTATTTTTATCTCCTTAGTATCAGAATTTCCAATCACACCTTCTAAAATTAAATATCCATTCGCATTAAGTTTTTTCAGAAATTTTTTTGAATCATCCCTGTCTATCTTGCTAGAAAGAAGTTTCGTCTTAGCTAATTTCATAGCCTCGACTGAAAAAGGGTCTCTCTCAATTAACTTAGCTTTATCTTTCGACACAATAAAACACTCTTGTTAAGCAGATTCATGGTTAAGTAATTTTATAACCTATGAAACAGATCCACCCCAGAAAAACCAGCCTAGACCAATAAAAAAAAGCGTATTTCCATATAGCGCATGCTCGAAACTAACCAATAGAAGCGAGTTAGTCCTTCTGTAAGTATTAGCAAACATTAATCCGCCAACAGCACTTAATAAAGGCGCAACCCAATTTATGAAAAAAACATGAGCTAAACAAAAAATCACTGCGCTCATAAAAACTATACTGTATTCAGTTTTAAACAAGCTTTGGTATCTATTAAAAAAGAAAGTACAAAAAATAAATTCCTGAGGAAACGCAGATAAAATAGGATAGAAGATTAGCACCAGATACATGAGTGCTGGATCCCTTTTGAAAAGCGCGAACAGATTCTGGGGAAAAAAGTATAGTGTTAATAAATAGAGAAAAACACTTAAAACAAGCCATCTAAATGTAACAGTGTAAAATTCTTTTTTGCTGAAATTAAATTGTAGAGAAAAAAGATCTATCAGCTTTATTTTTTCTTTGTAGAATACGAAATAAACCAGCAATGCATAAATAAAAGCTCCCCAGATAAAAAAAAGAAGATATTTTGCTAGTTCAAAATATATTACGCAAATCGGGAAAATAATTCCTATAAGAACTAGTTCAGATATTTTTATATACCTAATCAACTTCCAGAGCCTAACGATTAAAGATGCTTAGTGACTATATTTTAACATTAAATCGAATTATAAGTGCTTTCTATCAATGGCGTAGCGAAGGGCCCTAAGTTTGCAATTGGTGCCATGCGATTACAGCAATAACTGAAACCCAGTCTCTGGTGCGGATCTCCAAAACCAACAGCGCCACCAATACCTGTGTGACCAAAATTGTCGCGTCTTCCTCCAAACGGAAATGGAGGACAAGACAACATAAAACCACAACCAAAACGAAAATGACGATTGGTCATACGATCCATCTCATTCCAGTGCTCCCTAATCGCATCAACAATAATCTCTTTCGACAACAATTGCTTACCATCTATCTGGCCATTATTAGATAAACCACCAAACAAGGTCGCAATAGCACGGGCATTTCCATGACCATTAGCTGAGGCAAACTCCTTTTCTAACCAATTTTGTGAATTAAAATCCTCTTCTTTAGGCATTGGATTCCAAGCTCGGTATAATGGAGAATCCTTATTTATTTTGATGCCATCTCTGGAAGGTGTTCCTGGTGTTTCAATGAACTCTGCACAGCGGGCCACCTCTGATTCTTTTAAACCTATATTAAAGTCAAGGTTAAAGGGCTTTGAAATTTCCTCACGCCAAAAACGTCCTACTGAACGACCATCTACATGTCTAATAAGGCCGCTTATCAGCGGACCATAGGTAAATGAGTGATACGAACCCGCGGTGCCCGGGTCCCATTGTGGTATATCATCTTCTAGCGCCCGTTCCACAGTCCCTTCATCCCATAATGAGCCAGCGGGCGCCCCATCAGAGTAAATAACACCAGACTGATGAGAAATTAATGTACGAACACTAATATTTTCTTTGCCATTTTTTCCAAATTCAGGCCAGTAATGCGAAACTGTTTCTTCAAGGTCAATGAGGCCTCTATCGACTAGTGTAAGTAAGCATATAGCTGCACATGCCTTTGTTACAGACATCATGCAAGTAATTGTGTTTTTATCCCATGGTTGTGTTCTTTTTAAATCTTTATACCCTCCCCACAGATCAACTACAGTTTCGCCCTCGATTACAATTGAGACGCAGGCGCCGACTTCATCTCCACACTCAGAATCTCCGTTCAACATATTGCTTCGAAATAATTCTTCAACCTCGTTAAATTGAGGTAAACTATAACCATTTATCGGTATCTCAACGGACATTTTAGGCCTCACTATTTATCAAAACTTTATATTATCACTATTAGTGCTATTCTGGTTAAATATAGACCATAAATTAATGAAACAGATACAATGAAACTTTTATAATTTTGAATTTTTCATTTCTTTGACCGTTTAGTTAAACAACAACTTTATTTCATAGGAGGAGAAGAGATGTCATTAGTAAAGTTTATACCCGAACCCCAATTTGATGATTATAAGGAGGTCTTTAAAGAGAATTATATTCTTGAAAGGAGAGATGATGGTGTAATTTTGGTTAGGGCCCACACCAATGGCGGCCCCATAAAACTAAGTGTTGAGAACCATAAATCAGTTCAGCAACTTTTTAAAACTATAGGTGCCGACAACAGTAACGAAATAATGATATTCACTGGATCTGGTGAAGAGTTTATGATGGAGCCAGACCCTGAGGGCTTCAAAATAGAAGCTGAAGATCTTAATTATTGGGCATACGAATATGCTTTTAAGGATGGACGAGTAAACCTTTACTCCCTCTTAAACGACCTCGAAATACCTACTATTGGTGTACTTAATGGCCCGGGTTTCCATACAGAGCTTTGTTTAATGTGTGATCTAACTATTTGCAGTGAAGATGCCATTATCTATGATCTCCATTATGATATTGGCTCAGTTCCTGGAGATGGAATCAATGTATGTTTTCAAGAGTTATTAGGAACCAAAAGGGCTGCATATGCTCTCCTTACAGGAGAAGCAATCGATGCCAAGCAAGCGTTGGAATGGGGTATGGTAAATGAGGTGGTGCCAAGGGAAAAACTTATTGAACGGGCGTATCAGCTTGCTGACCAGATTATGACACAACCACGAACAACGCGAAGAATGTCAACTCAGGTTATAAGGCGCCCATGGAAAAGAAGAATGACCGACGACTTTGATGCCGGTCTAGCAATGCAAATGTTTTCTCAGGTCGCTGCGGATAGCAGTCATCATGGAGAACGCCATATTTCGGACGTTATTGCCTATGTTAGACAGGGTAAAAAGAACAACTTTGACGACTAAATTTATGCTTTTCGATCAAAGAATTAGGAAGGCGGCAAACTCAGTTCAAGCGAAAAATAGTGACCATTCTCTATTTTGAAGATAAAGACCCTTTGGTTTGAGTGAAGGTTAAATCTCTTTTATGACTTGTAATTATTGACTAGTTTTCTGTGAAAGAGTGTTTTGTCTACGATTACATAATTTCAGCTTGGACTGATTTCCTCCTAAACACGAAAATCATATAAACACCAAAAAAATATTTCCAAACACGATACGGCAGAGCGCTTTTTTCTCTAATAATAATTGCTTAATATTAGCTCTTGCTATTTATATAAACTTATAAACGTAACACAAAACTCTAGGAAAATTGAATGACTGATACCTATCCCAACACCCAACTTCACATAGCAGGAGATTGGAAATCTGCAGAAGCTGGCGAAACCATTAATGTTATAAACCCAGCAACAGAAGAAGTGATCGGTCATGTGGCTCATGCGAGAATTGCCGACCTTGACGCTGCTCTCGAAGCCGCCGAAAGTGGTTTTAAAATTTGGAAAAAAACCTCGGCTAACCAACGCTATAAAGTGATGAGAAAAGCCGCAGAATTATTGCGTTCACGTGTAGACCAAATAGCTACTATTATGACCTTGGAACAAGGAAAACCTTTTGCGGAAGCAAAGGGTGAAACGCTTTTTGGCGCTGAAATTATTGATTGGTTTGCCGAAGAATCTCGTCGGACTTATGGTCGAGTAATTCCGGCTCGCATGGATGGAGTAACTCAGTTAGTTGTTAAAGAACCGGTAGGTCCTGTCGCTGCTTTCACACCCTGGAACTTTCCGATAAATCAGGCTGTTCGCAAGGTTTCAGGCGCTGTTGCAGCCGGCTGTTCTATTATTCTTAAGGGACCTGAAGAAACACCAGCAAGTTGTGCCGCTCTGCTTAAATGTTTTATAGATGCGGAACTTCCAGATGGTGTTGTTAATTTGGTATACGGTATTCCCTCAGAGATTTCAGAATATCTAATTCCTCATCAATCAATCCGTAAGGTGACGTTTACAGGTTCTACCGCTGTTGGCAAACAACTTGCAGCACTGGCGGGCGCTCACATGAAACGGGTTACAATGGAGCTAGGCGGTCATTCACCTGCGATAGTTTTTGAAGACGCTGATGTAGATGTAGCCTTAAAGGTATTGACCGCTAACAAATTTCGAAATGCTGGACAGGTTTGTGTTTCGCCAACTAGGTTTCTTGTTCATGAAAAGCATTACGATCGTTTCGTAGAAGGATTTACTGATTTTGCATCAAACCTACCAGTTGGTGATGGCATGGATCAAAACACCAAAATGGGACCACTAGCGCATGATAGAAGAATAGATGCTATCGAAGGCTTTGTAAGCGATGCTGTCAGCAAAGGTGCTAATATATTAACTGGTGGAGAGCGTAAAGGAAATAAGGGCTATTTTTTTGAACCAACGGTAATAACAGATGTTCCAATGGATTCGCGTATTATGAATGAAGAACCATTTGGCCCAGTGGCCCCCATTATGCCATTTTCAGACTTTGACGCAGTGGTAGCTGAGGCTAATAGACTGGATTACGGCTTGGCTGCTTATGCTTACACCAAATCTGCTAAAACTGCCGAAGCTATAGGGAATGCATTTGAAAGCGGAATGGTTTCTATTAATCATCACGGAATAGCTCTAATTGAAACACCATTTGGAGGAGTTAAGGATTCTGGGTATGGTTCTGAAGGAGGTTCTGAGGCTATTGACGCATATCTCAACACTAAGTTTATTACCCAGGCAGGAATTTAAATATACCGGATACAAATAACTATTAATTCTAAACACTTATGATAAATTAGACTTTTTAAATTGGAGACTTAATTGTGGCAAAACATTCAAATGTAGTTCGATTTATAGTTAAAGATGGAAACCAAGACGCGTTCATAAAATCATTCACAGAGTTTCCTGCTTGTGATGGTTTACTTTCACACATATTAATACAAACAGGAGAGAACACATTTTGTTCCTGTGGAGTTTGGAGGGATGAGGACGCTATGGTCAGTGCTATGCCTGTTATGATCTCTCTACTAAATTCAAGTCGCCACTTATTGGAAGAGATTTCCAAGGAGCAAGGGGTCACTGATCCAGTCTCTGGTTCGATAGTATTCGACCAAAACCTGTCCAACTAATTTCCTATTAAAAAAGCTCAAAACCCCTTATTTCACAGAAAAGAAAATAACCTGCCGAGCTCGATCATACACCCCACCCTTCATTGTTAATGAAACCCTTTTTTCTATATCAGCCTCATATAAAACACGACTTTCACCAAAAACTTCTACACTACCTGTAAATATTCTAAGTCTATCTTGTCCAGTTCTCCTTAATTTCAATTTTATTGGTTGTCGCCTGTCAGGGCTCAATAACAAATTTATCTTGTTTAGTTCACCAGAAAAGGCATCAAACTGAGATGTGGAAGAAAACATTAACTTGTAAGGGAATCCTGAAAGGCTTCCTCTACTACGATTATCACTTATTACCATTGCCCAAGGTGATCTGACAGATTGAACCATGCTTCCATTGGGTGAATAAATTAGGGGCATTTCTCCTTCAATTTTTATTTGAAAACCAAAATCTCCAGCTGTTACGTCAAATTCTTCAACTAAAATATATTTATCAATAATTTTCTCGATAGCTCTGATTTGCGCTTTCGTTTCTGGGTTATTCTCAGCCATCATATTGAGTTCGGCTTCGAACTCTACAGAAAGAGTATCCCCTGACAGTACTCTTCTTAGATCATTACTTTTTATGGAAACCTCAATCTCATCTGCTTTACAAGCAAACAAAACCAAAGGAAAGATAATGAGACAAACAAGTTTTTTAAAATTTATATTTTTCATACCCTCCCCCTAATTTATGGACTTTATGAGTATATCTATAGAACCAACAAATAACACCATGATAGTGCAATCATCAGACAAACTAGTGTGACAAATCAAAAATCATACTTATCATTTTGGTAAAGGGATTAAGTTCATCGAGTCCTGCAATTTTTTTCCTAGAGATCGGAAATCAAAACCCGTTGAAAATGTTTCTAAATTAATTCCGACTAATTTTGAAAACTCTGTGTCACCGAGGACTTCATTCTTTGATAACAATCCATCGTTATCGTAATCGAAACTATTTAAAACTGATGATGCTGTTATTGGTAAAAATATTATTGATGCCAGCTGAATTGCAGCGAAATCTTCAGTCTTTAATATACTCTCACCTTCACCAGCTGCTGCAAATTTTACAATATTTCTCTGGAATCTAGCAATTTCTGCTACTGACAGACGATCATCTTTGGTAATATCAATATATGCCCAAACCTTAATAAAAGCACATTTTATATCTTTTTTACATTCTGTTTCCAAAGATTCACCGAGGTTCTCTAATTCCTGAACATCACTTTTATAAATAATGTCCTCTAGTACAAATTTGTTATAACGTTCACTTGCATGGTCATTTCCCTGTTTAGCAGCAAGTCTGTACCACTTCATAGAAATCTTATCGTCACGTGGAACACCGTCCCCTCTCTCGTACATAATACCAAGGGTATTCTGTGCATCGGCATTCCCTTGTTTTGCCCGGGCTAACAATTTTCGTAATTTTTTTTGTTTAGCAAGTTGTTTGTCACGTTGAGCTTTTTCATATTTTCTTTTTTTAGCAATGTGCGCTTTTTCTCGTGCCTTTTTTTCAGCGAGTTTTATTTTGCGATAATCTGCTGCGGATTGAGCATACTTAAACACACCATTTTCCCAAACGCCTTCCTTAATCTCTCCGTTTTCGTGAGTGTAGATGCCATATCCGTGAAATTCATTGTTCTTCCACCCCCCTACGTATTTGCTTCCGCTTTCCCATATATGTGTACCTTGACAATTATCCCACACTTCCGAATCAGAAGAAGGACACGGAGAAAGGGCAGAACTACTTCCTATAACCCCAAGTAGTAAAGTTAATGACAAGAAAATAGTGATGATAGGCTTGCTCATGTATAAACTCCAAAAGATGTTTATGAAATTGGGGAGTGCAACTCTAATGGTTGGATTTTCTATGTAGTTTCAAACTTAGACCCTTCATTTTTCTTACATAGAAAAGTTTAGTTTTGGTTATCAGGACTATTTTCGTTTAAACTTTTAATGTCTGTTTTATTAAATGAGCTAGATATCCATTTCCAGATAAAAAACGCACCAACTAGTGACCCGATAATTCTAATACCAGGTATATCATCTATGGACATATATTTAATAAAAAAGTTCCAAATAAAACCCCAAGCAAGAAGTGCAAATACGGTAATTAATATCTTGAAAAAAATTTTTAATGATTTAGAAAGCATTTGATAACAATTATTCATTTATTATAAAATAAATTTATTATACGGATTGTGCTATAAATTACGCACTGTATTTCAAAGCTATGTAAAGATATTTGATAGCATTATTAATTTAAATGATAAATAAATAGAGGTTACGATTATATGTCAAAAATAGTAGAAACATCTTTCGGAACTCTTGCGGATCCTCACAGAATTGCAAAGGGAAGTGCCTCAAATATAACAAAAAAAGGTGCTTTTTATGTCTTCACATTGCGTATAACTGCGGATGATATCAGAGAATACAGTTTTACTGATAGGTCAAGAGCAGTAATAATGCGGGATGTTATGATAAGTCATTTAGAAGTGAAAATAAGGAAAGACTTAGGGAAAGCGTCTTAGTTCGAATTATATAAGGGTTTTATTCTATATTTAAGTGCATCCTTTGTATGTTATTCCGCAGTAACCAACTTTATTCCGTCTTTGATTACTTTTTAACAATTATGGTTTGCTGAATTTTTTCTTTATCTACAACAAAAGAACTATGATCGTTAGCGTGCAGGTTTACTCGGGTTTCATTTTACCCCGCTGCAAAATTTTACCGGACAAGTGAAAATAAGGCGAATATTGCCGTGTTTTATATCCACTAATGTAAATATGGGCGTGGCCTTCATTTGAACCATTGGTTTGATTTACTCTTTTGGGAGCAAACTAAAGATTGCGCGTTACTATAGTCAAATTTTATCCATCCATTTTATCTTTTTCTAATTTTAACTGAATCTCTGGAAAGGGTTTCGCTGCTTGATACACCTTATAATGATGCTTGGACTTATGGTGATGTTTCATTTCGGCGCTAGCAGTGAATGCAAATAACATTGAGATGGCGAATATAAAAACTTAATCATTTGATTATGTTAGCCTATGAAATTTAGTGATAATGATTATTTAATAAACTTTATTGAAAAATCTTTAATGGAAAATAAAGCTTTTTATGTAAATTAATAAATTGGATAAGAATGTGTTCCTCGTAAAATGAGTAAAGAACCAAAGTTTGAACGAAGTTAATAATGGAGGCGTTATGGATTTTTTTGAATTAGTCACATTTCAGTGGTTAGATTGGGGAAACGTTTTTCTTTTTTTAATATTTTTTGGTACATTAGGTTATGGGTTGGATAAAGCGTTTTCTAAAATGAATACGCAACAACTTGAAATTTTGAAAGAACTTGAGGAAATAAAACAAGAGATTAAACGTTAGGTATATTTCTGTATGGTTGAGAGTATACCTACTACCCTAACCCCACTATTTTAAGGTAGTGGTGTTTATTGAATACTTATGGTTAGAGCAATAATTCCAAATATTAATGCAACATAATTAATTAGTTTGATAAATAGTTGATTATCAATTTTATTAAAGATCTTTTGAGATGGAAAAAATAAAATTAATGGCAAAAACACATAATACAACTTTGTAAAATCTACATTGTTTAAACCAATAACTAAAATTGTAGTAAGCTGTATGGAGCCCATAACAAAATAACCATATGAGATGTAGTTCCTGGTTAATACCCTGTCCCCACCATTAACCAGTGCGGAAAACAAAGATAAAAAACCACCACCCATATTTGTCAAACCATGAATAGAACCAATAAGAACTAGGCAAAGTTTTCTGTACTTTAATAGGTGTTTATTCAAAAGAATAATTCTATTCTTATTCAAGACAACTATCGATGAAATTATTAAAAGTATTGATACATATAATCTAATATCTAGCATGTCCCCTTGTTTTATTGCGATGACCAGAAACAAGAGCAAAAAAGGCAAACAAAAAAGATTGTATTCGGACACCACTAAAGACTTGATAAAATTTTTTTGATTAATTATTTGAAGAAAACTGACTGTAATAGAAACAGGAAGTAAAAGGACTAAAGTGGACTCAAAATCGTAGCCAATAAACAAAAATATTGGTGTGCCAAATAAGAGAAGTCCGACACCAAACACCGATTGGAATAGCGTAAGAACAGAAACTATGATGATTTCTATAATTAATTCCATTATTTATGTATTTTACCTCAGCCCCCTATGTGAAAATGCTCTAATGGGGGAGGATTAGAGAGTCGAAAAGAGGTTAGGGTTGCGGTGAAAAAAGGGGTGATATTCAACGCCAGAACCCGAAATTACCAACTTACTAGAAGATGGTTTGTTTAA
>CEVA01074182.1_pt1 | contig 14069 bp, 9 predicted proteins | sample 361521 | NCBI WGS metagenome assembly CEVA01 (sample SAMEA2622823, study PRJEB7988) | marine metagenome | isolation source: saline water (ENVO:00002010), including
CCAGTGCTTCACCGGGGATTACAGCAATTTTTTTTGGGGCGATCGACTTAGCATCTGAACTTGGTTGTGCTGTTGAGTGGGAGTCCTTGCTGTACGCTCGGTCTCAGGTGCTTCTCGCGGCGGCACAGGCTGGTGTTATCGCGATTGATTCACCATTTCTCAATGTTCAAGCGCCGGAGGCTTTAGCCGAGGAGAGCGCAAAAGTTCGCCGTTTGGGCTATGTCGGCAAGGCAGCAATTCATCCGCTACAGGTCCCAATCATTAACGAACAATTTTCTCCTTCTCTACAAGAAATAGGTTGGGCGAAAAAAATTATTTCTGCGTACGACAAGAATCAGGGCGGTGTATTGCTGGTGGAAGGGCAGTTAATAGAACGTCCCGTAATTCGGTCTGCCCAGCGAATTTTAAAGGCGGCTTCGCTTTTAGACGAGTAGGAATAAGTAATCTATCGGGCGTATAGTCAAGTGGAGCGAGTGAACAGAGATATAGCTATCTCAGAATGATTGGTCTTATAGCATTGAGCCAGTTTTAGTGGTTTATCAGGGAGGACGAAAATGATCCAGCGTAAATCAGCAATAGTTGTGTTCGTGGGTGCGGGGCTTGCTATCCTATCGGCAGCGGTCTTACTAGCGGCTCCACTTGGTTATCGGTGGGAAGTGCTCCCTTTGCTGATTGCGTTGTTAACAGTGCTTAGATGGGGTGCCTATGGGGCCGCCGCAGCGGCCGCTGTTTCTTTTGTTGGACTTATCCTTGAATTGTTGCAGGGCGATAAATCCCGTGTGAATATAAGTGTAGCGGTCGGCAGTATTGTGTTTGGACTCGTGATTTTTAGTATTCCGGCAGGTTTTCGCCTTGGACCAGAGATTCCGCCTATTCATGACATCACAACGGACACGAATAATCCCCCAGAATTTGTTGCTGTTGTATCGATGAATACACCGGGTCGGACGGTTTACGAGGGGCCATCGATAGCGGTCCAACAACAAGAGGCTTATCCTGACATCCAACCGATTGTCCTCGATGCACCGGCCGAGGAGGTGTTTAACAAAGCAGTTGCGACAGTTGAAGAGATGGGATGGGATTTAGTGGATGCGGATCCTACGGCAGGGCGTGTTGAGGCCACCGATACGACATTTTGGTTTGGTTTCAAGGATGATGTAGTTATTCGAATTCAGTCTGAAGGAATGGGCAGTCGGATGGATGTTCGGTCCTTGTCCCGTGTTGGTGGTAGTGATGTCGGAAAAAATGCTGAGCGTATTAGAGAATTTGTTAATGTTTTCAAAAGTAATTAATACTCTTATCAAGATGTTTTGGATACAATCACAATTCATTGTCTGTTTCTGGGAGGGTCATTCAAATGCGTCGGATCCTATTGTTTTCTTCGATTTTTGTAATTGGTGGGCTGTCCCTCGTGGCGGCGGCATGCGGAAACATTTCAGATTCTCCTCCGCCTGTTCCGGCGATTGAGGTAGTTAGAGATAATCTTTATGTAATCAAAGGTGGAGATCCGACTGATCGGTCTAGTTTCAGTGGTGGTAACGTTGCCGTCTACGTGATGGATCAGGGTGTGGCGGTAGTCGATTCAAAACTACCTGGGTACGGACAGCAGATTATCGATCAAATCCGTACGGTTACGGACAAACCAATCTTAGCGATGCTTCATACACATACTCATAATGACCATGCGGGTAGCACACCAGAATTTCCAGAAACGATAGAAGTCATCACCCATGAAAATATTAAGTCTAGTTTGATGCGTGAGTCGTGTGATCCGGTTACGAATTGTCAGACTTATAAAGGTGAAGGGGAGAAGTACCTTCCCCAGACAACATTTTCTGAAAAGATGTCGGTATGGTTCGGGGAGGACCAAATCGATCTGTACCATTTCGGGCCGGCTCATACAAATGGTGATACTTTGGTAGTGTTTCCAGCCGTACGTGCCATGCATTCTGGTGATATGTTTTCGTTAAAAAGGCCACCTTTTATCGACACAAATAATGGAGGCAGTGGCCTTGGTTACCCAGAAACCTTAACTAAGACGGCTGCCGGTATTCAGGGTGTTGACACTATTATTCCAGGTCATAATCCGGACTTGTTCACATGGGCTGATCTTGAAGAGTACGCTGATTTTCACCGCGATTTTGTCGCGCAAGCGAGAGAAGCTTTTGAAGCGGGTAACACGGCAGAACAGGCTGCGGATGATTATGTGATCCCAGAGCGCTTCACTGGCTACAATAGGTCTGATCCAGATCGCATACAAAACAATCTTCAGACCATTTTTGATGAATTAAGTCGGTAACGGTGTTGTGTTATCACAGCCCAATATCATTAATTAAGACCGTATCTAGATTTTTGATAGTTCTCAAAAAAATCAAGTTGCCGGGTCCGAAGTTTATGTGAGAGTGTGACTTTAGATCCAAAGTCTAAATATGGTTCTGTCTCTAGATTATATGGTTTCCATTCTGGTAATCCTGGACCGTTAGGGTCTCCAGTGGTTGCAAAATTTACCCAGTAGCCAGACATGGTCTTCGCTAATTGGTAATCGGGTTTTCTTAAATACCAACTTGCTGAAACTCGTGAAACTGTTAGTTGATCAAAGACGTACGGAATTTCTGCTGTGTGGTATGCGCCCAGTTCCTTACTCCACGGGTGCGGGGGAATATAACTAAATTCGTATAGATAAGCATTGGCGAGTCCAGATTTTGCGGTGGCGCGTGCCCAGGAACGCATCGGAAGTGCGAATCGTGCATCTCTTCTTGGACCATACATCGCTGCAGGAATATCATCCACGTTTTCTACGGGATATACAGCATTAAACGATTGACTGTGTTCACCATATTCATTTCGGACATAAATTCGGTAATCAATTAATGTAGTTGGCCAGGCTGGATTCAATAAGGCAGTCGCTTCACTCCCATTTGATCCGACAATGACAGGGACATGGTTTTGACGTCCTTCTTCAAAAGTTGTGCGTACATCTTGTGGAAGCACCCAACCATCGACAATCTCTTGGCCCCGAAACCTCTCTTGGAGTAAAGCATCAGGCGTCATCATGCGTAAGTCATTAAGAGAAGTCGCGCCAACGGCTTCTGCAAAATCAAGCCCTCTTTGTTCCCCTGATGGAAGCCCATAGCGTTCGTTTGTTAGATGAGGAGCTGGTTCGAATCGTCCTCCGCTTTGACCAATTCCCTTGTGAAACAAATCTTTGCTAAGCGGAGACGCGACAAGTACGTTCACGCTCCAAGACCCGGCGGATTCTCCAAAAATAGTTACATTGTCAGGGTTTCCACCGAATACGGTGATGTTGTTCTGTACCCACTGTAACGCGGCTTGTTGATCCAAGAAGCCATAATTGCCAGAGGCGTTGTGTGGAGATTCTGCCGTGAGCTCAGGATGAGACAAGAAACCAAAAACTCCGAGGCGATAATTTACGCTAACTAAAACGATTCCCTTTCTTGCTAGATTTTTTCCGTCTGGGGAATAACTCAGTCCGGAACCTGTATTCCAGCCTCCACCATGAAACCAGACCATGACTGGACGGCCTTCATCTTTCTTGGCCGCTGTCCACACGTTTAGATAGAGACAATCTTCACTGCGTTCTTCGAATGGATCAGGAAAGAGCGATCGAGGATCACGTGCTGGCTGAATACACGCAGGTCCTGGTGAGTCGGCCACTTTTGTTGTCGTCCACGATGTCACTGGTTGAGGAGGTTTCCAGCGCAAATTTCCCACAGGTGGCGCTGCATACGGAATGCCAAGATAGGTTCGTACCTTGTTATCTTCTGTTGTTATAGCTCCACCTTCAATGGCGAGGCTGTCTGTGTCCGTAAATTGTTCTGCTGTTGTGCGGTCATCTGTAGAACAGCTTGTTGATGTAAGACAAACCAAGACCAAGAATTTTGACACTATCATTAATTGCTTCATCTGTTCCTCCAGAGATACCGATCACCGCAACTTAAGATTTACGTGTTTCTACGACTTGTTTTTATAAATAAGTGAGGAAATACTCTTATGGTTTAAACCGAAGGATCAAGATCCCCGGGCTGTCTTCTTCCGGGTTCAAGTTCTTTACCACGAGAAAAACAAAAGAGTCTGAGATTGAAATGTAGCTTGGAGAACCATTGAGATCGTATGAGGCTACAAACTCAGGACTTTTTACATCTGAAAAATCAACTGCTTGTATTAAGAATGGCGGATTCGCATCAGTAATAAAAGCCAGTGATCCGTTCAGTATGGTCCGGGGAGAGGCGATATTTTGACCTAGTGGAGGGCGTTCAGAATGCCGGTATGTAATAAGTGGCATCGGAGATGTTGGATCGGAGACATCAAATAGTTCTAACAATGCATCTGTACTCATAACACCGACAAGGTTTGCACCAGGAGCACTAGCGGTCAGTTTGCTTGCTGTAATTGTTGCCGGACGCTCGGTCATACTGTGTGTGCTTTCTGCCGAAGGTTCTCCAGTTTTCGATAGATCAACGATTGAAAGTCCACCGGGCCTGTCAACAACGTAAGCCATGCTTCCGATAGCCACTACATCGGTCGCGTAACCTTCAGTATAGTACGCTCCTCTCGATACCGGTACTGTAGGCTGAGAAATGTCCACTATCTCAAGTCCAGACAAACGGTTGGCCACTACCGCAGTATTACCTGACACATCTACACTAAGAGCTTGTCCGCCTGTTTCGAACATGCTCAGTAACGTCGGATTAGACGGATCTGAAACATCAAGTACCCCAAGCCCCAGAAAATCTACTGCTGCATAAGCCGTCGTGTCTTGCACTTTGATTCCATAGATGTTTTGAGGAAATGTGTAGGAACCTGTGAACTTTGGGGACGACGGATCAGATAAGTCGTAGATCTTTAGAGTAGGGCCGTCAGAGACGAAAACATGAGTGTCATCTGCATAGACTGTTGTTGCTGGACCGGGAATTGTCCCGACGGCCTCAAATGTCGGCTGTTGCGCCAGAATAATTCCGCCGAACGCCAGCCATTGGCACAGAAAGGACGCAACAACAGTTTTCGTTTTCAAGTATTTATTCCTGTCTTTTAGTAAAAATTTACTTTTGATCTGCAATGCGGTAAAGATGAGATGCAGTCCTGATAAGCAAGCTACCGTCTGCAATGGCCGGTGTAGCCATAGTCATTTCGTCGAGATCATTGCTGCCAAGGACTTCATATTCAGGGCCGGCTTTGATAACGAAAGTTTCACCCTCTTCGCTAAGCGCAAAAACTTTACCGTTGTACGCCCATAACGAGGAAGTAAATGCAGTTGCACGTCTAGCGATACGTTTTCGTGAGTAGACTTCTCGACCTGTTCGAGCATCTGTGCAAATCAGAAATCCCCGATCTAAAAGAGTGTAATGAAAATCCCCGTACACAAGTGCTGAAGTGCTATAAGTACCCAATTTTGGATTAGACCAAGCAATATATTCATTGCGAGAGCGCCCATCTGGAAGAGTAATATCGCCGATTGCGCCAGGTCTGATTGCATAGACCGGACGAACATTGTCGGCCAAAAAACCTGAGCTGACGTAAAGAAGTCCGTGGGCTGCGAAGGGTGTCGGTGCCGTAATCCAGGTCATACCGGTCAGTTCCCACAGGAGCTCTCCGTCTAGTCCGTAGGACCGCACTTTATCAGTACCCGCAGTCACAATTTCAGTTCTAATGTTGTTCTCCCACACGAAGGGGGTAGACCAGTTGCTTCCTTCGTCTCGGTTAACACGCCACGTTTCTTCACCGGTGTATTTATCAAAGGAGGCGATGAATGATTGAGCCTCGTTGTCATTAACGATATAGATGTGATCTTCATGGAGCACTGGAGATGCACCAGAACCCCACCCTGCTCGATATTCGAGAGCTTCTAATTCTTGTGACCATATGGGAGTGCCGCCCATATCAAACGCATAAAGACCAATACCACCGAAGTACACGTAGACGCGCTCACCATCAGTAACAGGAGTTTCCGAGGCGTACGTGTTTTTGCCATGCCTGGCATATGGTGGTGCAGAGCTGCGTACCTCGTGCTGCCAACGGACGTTGCCATCCTTAAGATTAAATCCATAGACTGCCCAACGGTGGATGGAGGTTGGAATCGCGCTAGAGGAGTGGCCATCGTAAAGTCCAAGCTGGGGTCCGGGACCGGGCTCATCACTGATTGCAGATGTAACTATTACTAAATCATCCCACACAATAGGGGAACTCCATCCTTGCCCTGGTATATCAATTTTCCATAGGATGTTGTCGGTCTGATTCCACGTTTCAGGCAAAGTTGCGTTATCCTCTGCCACACCGGCTTTGGATCCTCGGAACTTTGGCCAGTTGTCTTCGGCTGAGATGTTTGATGTCAGCACGAGTAGAGTGAAACCAATAAAGACTAGTAATCTTTGGGTTTGAATTATTATTGATCGAGACTTCATTTTGCCTCCTACCAGAACAGTCATAAGCGAATCTTCTCGCAAGCCGTTCAAAAGTGCAAGGCCGGTGATCTGAACGAATGCGTTTCGGTGGCCTTATTATCCTTGGAATTGTCCTAATTTCTATAGGTGTCCCTTGCTTGGTTATGGGGCAGACGATTGATGAGAAAAGAACAGTGCGAGCGTTTCGTCTTAGTCCTACGGATCAGGTTTTGTTGGATGGGCGTCTCGATGAGCCATCTTGGAGTCAGGCTGTTGTGGCCGATAAATTTCTCCAGCTTGAGCCAACCGAGGGGCAATTACCAAGTGAGTACACCGAAGTGAGGGTGATGTACGACGCCGACAATCTTTATATCGGTGCAGTTATGCATGATAGTGATCCAGCAGGAATAATTGGGCATCAACGACGACGTGATGAAGGTCTGGGCTCGGATGACCGATTTATGCTCATATTGGATACTTTTCTTGACGGACGAACGGCCTATTTTTTTGAAACTAACCCAGCTGGACTAATGGGAGATGGTTTGGTTCGTAACACGGGAAACACTTCTGTGAACAAAGCTTGGGACGGTATTTGGGAAGCTCGAACGTTTCGAGGTGAATTTGGGTGGTCTACTGAAATTCAAATTCCATTTCGCACCCTAAATTTTGATAACACTTCAGATGTTTGGGGCATTAATTTTCAGCGCACTATCCGTCGTAAAAATGAAGAACTTATCTGGTCTGGTTATCAACGTAACCAAGGACTCTTTCGGCCAATTCATGCGGGACGTGTTACTGGACTTCACGATATGTCACAAGGTGTGGGACTTGAACTGGTTCCCTATGGTGCTGCTGCTTGGCGGAGAGATTCTCAACAGGCTACAGACGTACCAATTGATGCCGGAGTTGACCTTAATTACAGTGTAACTCCTAGTCTGCGGGCGGCTGTCACGGTTAATACTGATTTTGCTGAAGCTGAAGTGGATCGCCGGCGTGTTAATTTGACCCGCTTTCCTTTGTTTTATCCAGAGCAACGTGATTTTTTTCTTGAAAACTCCAGTGTCTTTGATTTCGCCCCGCTAAATGCGGTGCGCCCATATTTCAGTCGCCGAATTGGACTTGACGATGGAGAGATAATCCCAATTCGATACGGTGCGCGGTTAGCAGGACAAGCAGGTGCGTACGATCTGGGTGTCTTGCATATCAAAACGGGAGAGGAAGGTGGACACGCCAGTGAAGATTTTACGGTTGCTCGTCTGAAACGAAATTTTTTTTCGCAGTCAAGTCTTGGATTTATCTACACACGTCGGGCGACCTCAACCATTGATAGCGTTTCGGCGGCTCCTGATCGACAGACACTTGGTGCAGATCTTGATCTTTTCACTTCGACATTTCTGGGGGACAAGAATCTTCAATTTCAGGCATTCTATGTATGGCACACAGAGCCCGATTTATATGGTAGTTCTACTATGGACGATCGCTCGGCGAGAGGATTTCGAATCAATTACCCTAATGATGTTTGGCGGATGCATCTTTCATTCAGAGAATTTGGTGACAATTGGGATCCAGCCGTGGGTTTTGTCCGGCGCAGAGGGTTTCGACGAGCGAATCCCGTCGTTGTTTATGCACCCCGTCCTGACTGGTTTTCCGGGTTACGCAACTTAGAATTTCGTTTGTATCACGAACATCTGACGGACTTGAATAATCAACTTCTTACCAGGGCGACAGGATTAGGTGTGACGCTCAATTTTGATAGTGGAGATCGAATACAAGGTCGTAAGCGATTTCGGTTTGAGGTTCTTGATGAGGCATTCGAAATTCATCCTGGTATAGTGCTTCCCATAGGCAGCTATTCGTTTGGCGAGTGGGAACTTGGAGTCGAAACTGCAAGTCGACGACGAATTTCTGGAGAATTTAAGGTAAGAAATGGAAAATTGTGGTCTGGTGATCGTTCGGCTTTTGAAGCCTCTCTAAGTTTTCGGCCGGTGTCAGGGGTTACTGCTACAGCCGAATGGGAGCATGAAGACATCGATCTTCGTCAGGGGCAATTCACGACGAATTTGGTCAGAACACTCGGTAGTTGGCATGTAAATCCGTGGATTTCTTTTGATGGGAATCTCCAATACGATACAGTGACGGGAATCGCGGGAGTCTATACGAGAGCACGGTGGATTCTTCGACCTGGTAGTGATTTCTATTTTGTGTATACGGAGAACTGGAAATCCACAGATGACAGGTGGCAGATGTTATCCCGAGGAGCGACAACGAAGGTCAACTACACGCACCGATTTTAGACAACTTCAACACTAGGTGGCGGTATACTTTATTTCTTCACGAGAGGTTATCAATTATGAGTCGAACCGTGTCGAGTGCACGACTAATAGGATCTGCTTGTGTGTTCCTGTTAAGTATGGTGTCTAGTCTCGTTGCCCAGGATCACACAAACTATGAGTCTGCAGATATTGAGTACGGGCTGAGTGTTTATCAAGAGCGGTGCCTGATTTGTCATGGCGATAACGGTGACGCAATTGCTGGGGTTAACTTTCGCACTGGTCAGTTGCGGCGGGCTGCTTCAGATCGTGAGCTGCGCCAAATCATTACTGCTGGTATCGCTGGAACCGGAATGCTTGCGTTTGATCTTGATACTGCCGAGATGACTGGCATTGTTGCGTACCTTAGAAATATGAATTACGAGATTGATGCGGGTAATTTGGGGGATGCGGACAGAGGACGGACAGTGTTTGAGAGTCAGGGCGCATGTTTGGAGTGTCATCGAGTGCAGGGAAGAGGGCCAAGGTCAGCTCCTGACTTAACTGCAATTGGTGCAATTCGTCCAATGAGTGCGTTGCGTCAAGCATTAGTTGATCCAACGGGTACGATGCAGCCCATTAATAGGCCAGTTGAGTTGGTCATGGCGGATGGAACAAGTATTCGAGGACGCCGATTGAACGAAGACACCTATACGATTCAATTAATTGATGAGAATGAGCGGCTGCGCTCAATTGATAAGAACGACTTGGTGCAGTTTAATGTGCTTACTGAGTCGCCGATGCCATCCTATGAAGACAGGCTCAGTCCAGAGGAATTGGCGGATTTATTGGCCTACCTCGTTTCTTTGAAAGGCTGATAGTGACTATGAAACGACTAATAAATATAGAGACTCTGTGTAACAACATGCTTGCGGCGTTCGTTCTGGCTGGTCTGTTGGGCAATGTTCTCAATGCGCAGGTTCCATCAAACCGTCTTCGAGATGCTGCGAGCGAACCGGAAAATTGGTTAATGTACTCGGGAGACTATTTTAGTAATCGTTATAGTCCCTTGGATCAGATAACACCTTCCAACGTCGATGACCTCGCTCTACAGTGGGTGTATCAAACACCTATATCCGGGCCATGGCAGGTGACTCCCTTGGTTGTTGATGGCGTAATGTATCTGACGCAGCGTCCTAATGACATCGTGGCTCTTGATGCTCGGACGGGGCGTGTGTTTTGGGTCTACAGCTACCCGACTTCTTCTGGGCAACGCTCATGTTGTGGGGCGAATAATCGGGGTGTCGCCGTTTTAAATGACAAAGTATTCATGGCCACACTAGATGCTCATGTCGTGGCGATAGATGCGATTACAGGAAGTGAGTTGTGGACAGTTAAAGTGGCGGAAATGGACTTGGCTTATGCTTTCACTTTAGCGCCATTAGCAATTAAAGATAAGGTGATTGTCGGCACCAGTGGTGGTGATCGCGGTATTCGTGGTTTCATCTCTGCCCTTGACGCAGATACCGGGCAGGAGGCATGGCGTTTCTATACTATTCCAGGACCTGGTGAACCAGGTCATGAGACTTGGGAAGCGTGTCCTCCGAATCCGACGACATATTGTGATCCAGAAGCATGGAAGCATGGAGGAGGTGCCGTGTGGTTAACCGGCTCATACGATCCAGAGTTAAATTTGACTTACTGGGGTATTGGTAATCCCGGACCAGATTTTTTTCGTGAACAGCGGCCCGGAGACAATCTTTATACGAATTCTGTCGTGGCCTTAAATGCGGACACGGGAGAGTTAGTGTGGCATTTTCAGTTCACTCCAGCTGACCCTTATGACTACGATGCTGTACAGATTCCAGTTTTGGCTGACATTCGACGAAACAATACTGAATTTAAAGTCATGTTGTGGGCTAACAGAAACGGCTTTTATTATGTATTAGATCGAGAAACTGGTCGATTTCTCAGGGGGCGTCCTTTTGTTAGGGTGAATTGGGCGGATGGATTAGATGATAGTGGCCGTCCAGTTGAAACTCCCCAGCCACCTGGCGCTCCGACTTATCCTGGAATACAGGGAGGCACCAATTGGTACTCGCCTTCATATAGTCCACGCACAGAACTTTTTTACATACCCGCTTGGGAAGATTACGCGACTGTCTTTCATGGGGAGGCCCAAGAATATGTTCCGGGGCGCTCGTTCATTGGTGGACGTCCTAATGCATTCGAGCCTATACCTGATGCTCCAACGGTTCCAGGGTTAACTCGTGGGCCAATTAATACATGGACAGACACTGTAGGAAACGGTGCGATATTAGCGCTGGATGCTTTAACTGGCGAGGAACAATGGAAGTTTCAAATGACCGATGTAACAAGCAGCGGAGTCTTAACAACCGCATCGAATCTTTTGTTTACCGGCACTAGGTCAGGTTATTTTCAGGCCTTAAATGCAAAAACTGGTCAGTTTGTATGGAAGGCGAGTCTCGGAGGACAAATCGTCCATGGACCCATGTCCTATGAGGTAGATGGTAAGCAGTATGTTGCTGTAATTGCTGGAAGCTCCCTTTCAACTTTTGCTCTGAGAGATTAAAGCAATCAATTCATTCCGTGTGTTTAAAAGGTGAAGCCAGGTGCATTTTTTGCAACTGGCTTCATGTTTCTTAGACGAAAGCTTTTAAGAGGAATGTGTAGCTTGTGTCTTTTGTTTAAGAGAGTCCAGACAGATTCTTTAACATTCCAGTGCTGTCACCCATTGTTTCTTCAGGGGTACCGAGACGTTCCAAAATTGAAAGGTGCAAATTAGCCAAAGGTGTGCCCTCAGGATAACGAACGTATCTTCCACCCTTGATCCCTGTTTTCTTTCCACCGATTAGAGCAATTGGAAGATCATCATGGAAATGGGTGTTACTATCGCTGATGCCTGTTCCATAGAGGAACAGGGTCGAGTCGAATAACGTGCCGTCACCGTCAGGCGTAGAGGCAAGCGTTTTCACCAGATGAGCGAATTGTTGGAAGTGGTATTCGTTGATTTTATGAAGTCTTTCAAGTTTAGCCGCTTCATCTTGGTGATGAGATACAGGATGATGTGAATCGGGAACACCTATTTCTGGATAGGCACGACCTGATACTTCCCGCGCCAACATGAAAGTGCTAATACGCGTTAAATCGGTCTGATAGGCAAGAGCCAACAGATCCATCATAATTTTTGCGTGTTCTCCATAGTCACTCGGTACACCAACCGGCTGGTCGACGACCGGAAGTTCACGACTATTCTGACGTTCTGCCATGTCAATTCTCCGTTCAATATCACGGACAGATGACAGGTATTCATCGAGTTTGACGCGATCAGCAGGCCCTATCTTTTGTTCGAGGTCACCCAGTTCTTCATTCACAATGTCTAGGATCGTACGGTCTCGCTGCATACGAGCCAACCGTGCTTTTGGATCAGTGCTTCCACTAGTACCGAACAGTCGCTCAAAGACTGCTCGAGGATCGTTTTCAATCGGTAATGGCGTTGTAGGAGTGCGCCAGGCTATTGTGTTTGTGTAAGCGCAACTCGCACCACCATCACATGATCCCAGCATGGCATTGGATTCAATGCCGAGTTCAAGGGACGCCAATTGTGTTTCTTTGGATAGCTCGCGAGCTGCAAATTGATCCATAGAGACGGCGTTATATACATCGGCGCCAGCAGTTATTTTAAAAGGTACACAGGTTAAAAATGTTCCTGCAGAGCGCGCGTGATCTCCGCCACCTTTAACAAGATTCGCTGCTTCATCGGCTAATCCGCCACAAAGTAGGACATTGTCCTTAAAATCATTAAGAGACTGCAACGTAGGAGGTAGTTCCGTGAGTGCTCCTTCAGCTTTAGGTGTCCAGTAGGGCATCGACATCCCATTGGGCACATAAAAGACGCCCATCCTTTTTACAGGTGCAGCAGCAGTTTTGCTGATTGCTGTTAATGCAGGCACCATGCTATCGAGAAGAGGCAGAGCTACGGTTGCACCAAGTCCTTTTAGTACAGTGCGGCGTGGAAGATATTTTTTTGTTAAGAACATAATCGAATCTCTCTTTGATTTTACTGTACTTTATCGAGCAGCTACCGTTGAAACTGATACTTCTGTTTCATTTGCTGTTGTACGCATTCTAAAGGGGCCGCTATTGACGACACCTAGGATTAGTGATGACCACTTGCGATCATTTTGTTCCAAATTTCTTACCAGGTCACGAACAATCGGTCCATCGTGGTATGTTAACCCGCGTCCTATTCCATAGGTTAGCAATTTTTCAGCTACAGTACGAATAAATTCTGTTCCTTGGCCGGCAAGTGCTTCACGGAACTGGCGAGGATTTTCAATAGTTTTATTATCCCACTCGATACTCGCATTAATCGTGGCGCCATTGTCATGCTCCCTCCACCGCCCAATCGCGTCAAAATGTTCCATCGCAAATCCGAGGGGATCCATTTGGGCATGGCAACTTGCACACACTGGATTACTGCGATGTTGTTCCATACGGTCTCGAAGAGATGTTGGTGTTCCGGTGCCGTCATTTTCTTCAAGGGGAGGAACATTAGGCGGTGGTGGCGGTGGTGGTGCGCCCAAAATTGTTTCCAAGACCCATTTCCCTCTTAACACAACGGAGGTTCGGTTTGCGTAAGAGGTAACTGTCAGCAGGCTGGCATGACCCAAGAGACCGTGTCGGCGGTCATCCTTCCATGTTGTTCGACGAAAGCGACTTCCATAGATATCCTGAATGCCATAATGTCGGGCTAACTGTTCATTCAGGAAGGTGTAATCGGCCGTCAAGAGTTCTGAAATAGATCGATCTTCACGAACTTGGCTCTCAAAAAACAATTGTGTTTCTCGGGCCATAGCTTTACGGAGTGTGTCATTAAATTGCGCGAATAGAGCACCGTCGGGATCCTGTTCGTCAATGTTTCGCACTTGAAGCCATTGACCAACGAAGTCATTCATAAAACGTGTTGCACGTTGGTCGGCGAGCATACGTTTGACCTGTGTAGCCAAGACGTCTGGTTCGCTTAAGTTGCCCGCAGCAGCCAAATCAATTAATTCATCGTCTGGGATACTTCGCCAGAGGAAAAAAGACAATCGTGAGGCAAGTTCTAGATCGCTTATTTCGTACGGTTGCCCTGGGTCAAGATCCACGGGTTCTCGCTCAACTCTAAATAGAAATCCAGGCATAGAGAGTAGTGCTTCAACCGCCCGTTCAATTCCACCGTCGAAGCCTTGTTCGGTATTTCCCTGGCGGTATACAGATAGCAAAGGATCTACATCAGATGAAGTTACAGGACGGCGGTAAGCACGTCGTGCAAGCGTTGTAATGATCTCTGTGGCGCAGCTTTCTTCATCTTGCTGTGTATCTGGTCGACAAGTAAATATCTTTTCTCTTGTTGGCG
>CEVA01143353.1_pt1 | contig 14047 bp, 12 predicted proteins | sample 361521 | NCBI WGS metagenome assembly CEVA01 (sample SAMEA2622823, study PRJEB7988) | marine metagenome | isolation source: saline water (ENVO:00002010), including
CTAATATAATCTAAAAGGGGATACAGATTTGGGGGATACAAGGGGCGTATCCGTTATCAAATGTGTACTAATGTATACTACTATACACTTTAACGCACACATTGTGTGAGAATTGTATGCGTGTACTAGCCTATACGAACAATCTTATTGTTGATTTAGATAAATTTTCATTTTAGGTTCCCACTAGAAATTATTGCTTTTTAATAATTCAGCATGGATTTTTATCCAGAAAGGTGGAGGGAACAGGCCCTAAGAAACCTTAGCAACCTATCCAGTTCAATACTGATGATGGTGCTAATTCCTGCCCAATTAATTTGGGAAAGATGAGAGCTGTGACGCTGAATTTGTCATAAATCTCCCTGAATAAAATCAATTTAGATTATGCACGTGTGTGTTTAATCATTGTTTGCTCAATTGTACAAAGTAATTCATCAAATAATAATTCAATGAATAAAGGAATAAATTATGACTGTTTCAAATTTTATAAAAAATGATCGAATAGATATTAATAAGAATCACGGTGAAAAGACTAAAGTAGTTCACGGTGCTATAACGCCGAGCGAGGATAATGGGGCTTTAATGACTCCCGTGCATTTAACTTCAACTTTTAAGCTAGATAAAGTTGGTTTGGATAAAGGATATGATTATAGTCGAACAGCTAATCCTACCCGAAGTGTTTTACAAAAACATTTAGCTGAGCTTGAAAATGGAAGCTACTGCTCCACTCATATTACTGGTATGGCATCAGTTACTGCTGTAGCTCATTTATTAAAAGCTGGTGACCACATTATCATTAGCGAAGATTGTTATGGCGGTGTTTTTCGACTCTTTAATGATATTTTAAGAAATTACGGTGTTGAAATTTCATTTATTGATTTAAATGATCAAAATTTACTTGAAACATCAATTCAAGAAAATACTAAATGTATTTGGGCTGAATCACCTACCAATCCGCTTTTGAGATTAGTGGATATTCAATATTTATCAGAAGTAGCAAATAAGAATAATGCTTTGCTTGTCGTTGATAATACTTTTTGTTCTCCTGTTCTTCAAAAGCCTCTAGACTTGGGAGCTCATATTGTCCTTCACTCATTAACAAAATACATCAATGGTCACTGCGATGTTCTGGGTGGTGCTGTGATTACAAAAGATGCTAAACTAGCTGAAAAGATTGATTTTAATACTAATGCACTTGGAATAGGTTCATCAGCTTTTGATTCATGGATGATAATAAGAGGAGTTAAAACACTCTTTGTTAGATTCAAGCAACAGCAAAAAACTGCAATAAAAGTTGCAAAGTTTTTAGAAAGACATGATAAAGTTAAACGAGTCATATATCCCGGTTTAAAAAGTCATCCAGATTATCAACTTGCAAAGAAACAGCAAAAAGGGCCAGGTGCAATGATCGCATTTGAAGTAGAAGGCGATAAGATTGGAGCAATAACTACAGTTGAAAATACTATTGTCTGTACTTTAGCTGAATCTCTTGGAGGAGTAAATTCTCTTATTGAAGTTCCTGCTTTTCAAAGTCATCAATCAATGACGCCGGAAGGAAGAGCAAAGGCTGGTATTTCAGATGGCCTTATCCGACTTTCTATAGGATTAGAAGATGCTAAAGATTTGATAAGCGATTTAAATCAGGCGCTTTCACAAATTGATGTAAAGAAATATCAACAGCAGACAGCTCAATTAGAATATATATAATTCAACGCCCACCGACAATAAGCCCTTGTTTCACGACAGGGGCTTTTCTGTTTCCATTATATCAGATTTAATCAGACATATATCTAATATAATCTAAAAGTGGACACAAACTTGGTGGACACAAGCCCCCTATCCGTCATCATATAAGGCACTAAATCCGATTATTAGTGTGTGGTAATGGTGTAGGAAAAGACCCTATTAATATGCTTTAACTTTTTCAACCAAAAACACCCTTTGATGGTAAAAATAATATTGAAAACTTATTAGCGGCATGTAGAACATGCAATAATTATCGATGGCATTATAGTCCTGAAGAAATACAGTGGATATTAAAAATAGGTGTTTGGGCAAAAACAAAAATTGATCACAATGATAAAATTGGTAAGGTTATAGCAGAAAATTTTATTAAGAAAGAAGTTGAGAGGGAGAATAGACGAAAGAAACCAAGAATGCCCTTAAAATAATGCTAAAAAAAGGAGAATAAATTCAAATATTTTGATTATGGTATCCTTATTATGGGGGTTGCATCTTTAATTATCGCATGGATTGATAATACAAGTGCCCAATACCTTTTTGGTGGATTTGACTTCACAATGATTATGTACAGTGGACTGAATATTCAGGAAAGATATAAAGATTAAATGAACCGCCTCTGGCTCAAATAAAGGATAATAAAATGTTTAAAATTTTCAAACCTTATATGCTACTACTATTAATACTATTAGCATCGTCTTCAATAGCAATGGCTCAAGATTGTGTATATGATTCTGACTGCCGTGGTTCTGTGTGTGTAGCTGGTGAATGCGTTACTGATGTTACTTTAGATAGAGACTTAGACGGAGTTCCAGATGCAGTTGATAATTGTCCTAATCTTTGAAGTGCTGATTTTAGAACTCGGATTGATTTTTCATATTCGTCTAAAATCAAATGTTCATTAACAGTATGGTCTAGCGCAGAATCGCCGGGCCCGTATGCAATGATGGGACAATTCCACGACCCTAAAATATTCATATCAGCAGAACCTGTCTTTTTTTTGAATTTGGGGGTTGCATTTTGAGATCTGATACTTCCTAAAAAAGATGAAATTAGTGGGTTTTTTTTATCTGTTAGTATAGCATGAATAGGTTCGTCATGACTTAGACTAGCACCATTTAATTGACTTTTACAAAAGGATAAAAAATCATCAAAATCAAAACCAATTGGTGTTCTTAGATCCATTTTAATTCTAATACCAATATTTCCTTTTTTATGATACGTGTTTATATCAACTAACCTAATTGAGGCTGAATCAAAACTTGGATATTCCTTTGCATATTTCTTTTGAATTTTTTCATAGAACCCCACTCCGATTTCAGCGGGAGTTGGCTCTGGTGCTCCATGATGAAATCTAGAATTTTCGTAACTAAACTCTAGCCACATCACTCCACGATATCCTAATGTTATGCCTTGCCATCCACTGGGTTCACCTATTATAGTATAATCTGGGATAGGAAGCGTTTTAAGTATTTCATATGCACCTATGGAGTCAGATTCTTCTCGAACACATCCAACTAAGGTAATTGATACGGTTTTTGAATTATAAAATTCTTTTGCTGCTTCTGCAAAAGCACATAGGCAACCTTTAGCATCAACACTACCTCTTCCATAAATTTTTCCATCAACTATTTTTACAGGTAATTTTCCAGGAACAGTATCAATATGCCCAATCAGATAAATTTTTATTGGCCCACTCCCAATTTTACCAATAGCATTCCCAACTTTATCTTCTTCAGTAGTAAAATGCATTTTATTTAATTCATCAAGAAAGAGTCTGACTGCATTTTTTTCAAATGATGAAGGACTATATACTTTTATCATTTTTTCTATTAAGCTCATTTTAGTATCTCAACTATTTTATCAATCGCATTATTTAATTCTTTTTTTGGGGTAATTAGTGGAGGTAATAATCTTATTATTTTCTTTCCCGCACTTAATGCAAGAATTTTATTATTAAATAATTCTTTGAGGTAGGGCATAACGGGTTCATTTAATTCAATCCCAATCATAAAACCGCGGCCTCTTACTTCTTTAACTTTGTTCAAATTTTGTGTTAGCATTTTGAGATCAGACAATATTTCTTTTCCTGTTTTTCTTACATATTCTAAAATATTATTTTTTTCCATATATTCTATAACGGTCAATCCAGCCCGGCATCCCATCAAGTTTCCACCGTAAGTGCTTCCATGCTTACTCTTTTCAAAAGATAATTCTTCACGCATGATCATTGCACCAATGGGGAAACCACCCCCTAGCATTTTGGCTGAACAGATAATGTCTGGAACCACATTCTCATGGTCACAAGCGAACCATCCCCCCGTACGGCCCATACCTGTTTGAATTTCATCCACGATGAACAGAGTATTATGGAAATCGCATAATTTACGGACTTGGGTGAGATATCCTTGGGGTGGCACGATGATTCCCCCCTCACCTTGAATCGGCTCCAGAATTACGGCGGCTACTTTATTATCAATTACTTTTTCAATAGCTTCAATCCTACCATAAGGTAAATGTTGAATATCAGGAATTAGAGGTGTGTAGGGGGCACGGTAATCCTTTCGCCAAGTTAAGGACAGAGCGCCCATAGAACGTCCATGGTAGGCTCGGATCATGCTGATAATTTTAGTTCGACCTGTATGTTTACGTGCCAGTTTAAAGGCTGCTTCTACTGCTTCCGTACCGGAATTCGTAAGAAAAATTCGATTTAGGTCTCCCGGTGCAATTTGAGATAATCTCTGCAAAAATTTGGCACGAATTTCATTAGCAAAATAGCCATTAATACAATGAGCTAGTGTCTGAGCTTGTTGAGATATGGCCAAAGCAACATCTTGATTTGCATGACCCAACCCTATAACACCAATTCCAGCGCCTAAATCCAGATAACGGTTCCCATTTGAATCCCAGACATAAGGACCTTTACCACCTTCAATGGCAATGGGCCAGTTTCCATACGCACCGCTGCCATGTTTTTCCTCCAATTCGATCCATTGATTCACTCTATCACCGTACCTTGTCCGTTTAATGCACTTGTTAAGGGATTTTTATTGCGGCAGTCACCTAAAATTACTTTGGACACACCACCATCAAGTGCTTCTTTGGCGCCTAGTAGTTTCTTTTTCATACGTCCTTTGGCAAATTGATCCATGTAATGTTCAACTTCATTTCTTGAAATCTTTTCAATAAGTGTATTATAATTTTCTGTATCTCGAAGTAAGCCAGGTACGTTTGATAGTATGACTAATTTATCTGCATTCATGGCGCTAGCGACTACTGCCGATAAGCGATCGCCATCAACGTTGATGGCGATATTTTCATTACTTATAGCCGGTGGTGTAATGACTAGCGTATAACCATTATCCATGAGTAAAGTGATTAAATCTATATTTACTTGTTCTACTTTTCCGGTCATATCATCACGAATGATTCGTTTTTTTCCATCCTTGATCACGCGGATAGCCTTTTTTCGTGAACCTTCAAATAAACGACCATCTAAACCTGATAAACCAATAGCATTTTGACCCAAAGCATGGAGTTTTTCTACGATCATTTTATTCATTTTTCCGCCATACACCATGTTGAAAATATCCATGGTTTTACGGTCTGTATATCGACTTGTAAAACCAGAAATAGATGTGAGTATCTTTGGTGGGTGTCCTAATTTAGTTGATACTTTATTCAATTCATGGGAACCCCCATGGATTAAGATGGTATTTTTATAGTGAATGAAATCCTTAAGGAATGCATCATAATTAATTCCTTCACTTCCACCAACTTTTACAATAAGCATATATTGACTCTAAATTGGGTGGAAACCCACTTGATTAATGCCTGTCGTTTCTTCAAACCCAAGAGCTATATTCATACACTGAACTGCCTGCCCAGCTGCTCCTTTCACCAAATTATCAATTGCTGACATAATTACTAGGCGTCCCGTAGCCGAATCTTTCTCAAAACCGATATCACATAAATTGGTCCCAATAACCACTTTCGGATCAGGAAAACGATAACCACCAGATTGTTCGCGTACTAACCGAATAAATGGTTCATGCTTATATGCTTGAAGGTATGTTTGCCAGACTGTCTTCTCGTCATATTCATCCTCCATAAACACATGAATTGTACTTTGAATACCACGAACTAATTCTACTGCGTGAGGGGAAAAATTCATGGAAATTGCTCCGTTGAGATTAAGTTCTTGTTGCATTTCCGCAATATGGCGATGACCGGTAGGTTTAAAGCTTCGTACGACCCCTTGCCGTTCAGGATGGTGGGTCCCGGCACCAGACTTGGCACCGGCTGCGGAAGAACCAACTTTAGAATCAATCACAACTTGATTAACATTGAAAATATCTAAAATAGGTTTCAAAGGTATAATTGCTCCTGTGGCTGTACATCCAGGCACAGCAATCAAATTAGAATTTTTAATTTTTTCCCGATAAAGTTCGGGCATACCGTAAACAAATTTATTTAGGAGGTCTGGCCGTTCATGGTTATGTCGATAATATTGCACATAGTCTTGAGGATTTCGGAGTCTGAAATCCGAGCTCAGATCAATAAGTAAATTTGTCATCGATGTATATTCTTCAATTCGTGATGTTATTGTACCATGGGGCAATCCAAGGAACAGGACATCCGTTTCCGACAGGTTTTCTGTGGATACAAATTTTAAATTGGTAACTCCTCTTAGATTTGGGTGCGTTTTGTGAATAAACTTACCCACCTGTTTTCGGGAAGTCACGACCGTAACTTCAACTTCAGGATGTTGCAAAAGTAATCGTAGGAGTTCGCTCCCAGTATAACCGGAACCACCTATGATACCCACTTTGATATTTCCCATCAGAATTTTTTCCCCATATTAAGAGCATAATAAATGATCTGGCCGGGGATGTCCACACCAGTAACATCAATACTATTTCTAAATTCCATTTTATGATTTACCTCATTAATCATTAGGCCATTCGGTGTCTCCACGATATCAATTGCTAAAAGTCCACCACCAACTGCCTGGGCTGTTTGTTCACAAAGGTTACTGATTTCATTGGTCACCGGACAATTAGCTGTTTCTCCACCACGTGCTGTATTGGTAATCCAATGCTCCGACGAACGGTAGATAGCACATATAGTTTCGTCACCAATATAGAAAGCACGAATATCTCGTCCAGGTTTTTCTACATATTCTTGTATATAATAAATGGAATGATGGCTTGAAGGCATAAATGACTTATGTTCGAGAATAGCTTCGGCCGCATCGCGGTCGTTGACCTTAGCTAGCATTCGACCCCAAGATCCTATAACAGGTTTTAATACCACGGGATAGCCCATCGATTCTATCGCTTCCAAAGCTGTCTCATGTGTAAAGGCCACCTTAACTTTTAAATTTGGAACACCAGCAGTATTTAGGGCAGTTGTGGTAACTACCTTATCGCCACAGACACTAGCAATCTGATGGGAATTTATCGTATGAACCCCCACGCTTTCCATTAATTGTATAATGTACAAGGATCGGGTATGGGAAATTTCACGATCGAGCATCACTTCAAATTGAAATTTGCTTTGATCATCCATGACTAAAGAACGACTGTCCACACGTTCAATTTGAACCCCCTGATTTGTCGCCGCATCAAATAATAATTTTTCTTCTTTCCGCAAACGAGAAAAAAGCAAGCCTACTTTATTCATTTGGGGCCATTTCTAAAAAATTATATGGATGTAATGAATCATTCACCCCAGTCCTCTTGTTCTTCCGGGGCCTCTTCAAGTTTGATAGGATTCAAACGGGTTACCTCTAATTCAGCGGCACAAGTATCACAATCAATAATTTCATTCTCTTCTAAATTCTTTGGTAGTTCAAAATCCGTACCACATATTGGACATTCGATCATTTTTATCCCTTTCTATCAAAAAAAAGCCCCTGCTCACCTAGGGTGGCAGGGGCTTTTCAAAATTCTATATGATTATATACGCCTACAACCCTATTGGAAGTATCCCTTTTTAGCCTTTTTAGCTTTTTTTGGTTCGGTTATTAGCGTAAAAATTTTCACTGTTATTAATCCGATTCATTTAAAATCGGGAGTGGATGTTAAAAAAACTATAAATAAGTGTCAAGCTTGATTAATTTGATTTAATGATAGTTGATTTTTGTTTAAAAGATAAAGCGCCTATTGGTTAAATAAAGGATAATAAAGTGAAGAATAAATTAGCAAGGGGCGAAATTAAATATAAAATAATATTATCGGAAAATAATGCTTTTAAAATGAAATGCTCTTGTTTCAATATTTTACTATTTGCACTACTGTCTTGTTCAGAAAATGAGGACAATGGCGACACTGATATACTGGAAATAAATGCTATTTTGCCAAAGAGTATCTCATTAATAGAAATTCCTGCTGGAACTTTTATTATGGGGGGATCAACAGTCCAAAATGATGCACCAAAGGTTAGCATCACAATGACTTCTTTTAAAATATCAGAAAAGGAAATCACCAATCAAGATTATATAACTTTTTTAAATGGAGCTTATTCTCACGGATGGGTTAAAGTATCAAATAAACAAATCTCTGACCCCTGTGGCATTTATACAGAGCAAATAGTCATCGGCACAGAAAATGCACCAAATTCAGGAGAAATATTTTTGCAACTAGGAGAAACAGGTGGATGTACAAGTAGCGGAGAACCAGAACATATTAATAATAAAAGTTGGATTTCTTTCAATGTTTCAACTAATTCATTTGAATTGATAGATCCAACAAAATCAGACTGGCCAGTTAATTGGATAAAATGGTATGGTGCATATGCTTTTGCAAAATATTACGATGTCAGTTTACCAACAGAAGCACAATGGGAGTATGCTGCAAAAGGAGGCGAACAATTAACCTATCCTACAGATGATGGAACTTTAGATTTAACAAAAGCAAATTATAATGGAGAAAAGCCAGGAGTTTATAATCCAAATGGACATGCATTGAATGTAGGTTCATATCCAAATAACCCTTTTGGCCTATATGATATGGGTGGTAACGTATGGGAATGGTGCCAAGATTATTATGAAGAATCATTTTACACCAATGATACAACAGACCCCATCAACACATCTGTAGGTGTGAGTAATAAAAGGGTAAGGCGCGGGGGATCTTGGAATTATCACGCATCAACATTATTAACTTATGCAAGAGCTTCAGATTTTGAGAATCGAGGAAATAATCATTTTGGATTTAGAATAGTCAAAAACTAAATAAAGGAGAATCAATTATATGTTTAATGAAATGAATAAAAACTATAGGTTTATAATTTTTACCCTAATATTGGTTTTTTCGACAACAAGCAAAGCAAACAAAAAAGATTCTATTGAAACAGCAGTTAGCATGATGGCAAAGATTGGTTCGTGTTGGTCCCCTAGTTTCTCTCCTGATGGAAAAACTTTGGCTTTCATATCTAATATGAATGGTATACCACAAATTTGGAAAGTTTCAATAGAGGGCGGCTGGCCAATATTAATAACAACGACAGATGACCCCATAGGAAGTGTTGAATGGTCGCCTAACGGCGATTGGCTTTCTTTTTCAATGGCTCCTGGTGGGGGTATGAATCAACAAATTTATTTAATTCGTCCAGATGGTTCAGATCTTAAGCTTCTTACGGATGGTGGGAATGAAACCAATCGTTTAGGTAATTGGACTTCTGATGGAGAAAAGCTAATGATGTCTTCTAATCGCCGTTTGTCTACTGCCATGGATGCTTATTTGGCAGACATTGATAATATGAAATTAAAACTTATTTCAAAAAGTAAAGGTATTGGATCATTTATTGATATAACCAGTAATGAAAAATTTGCTATTTTAAACAGATTACAGAGTCGTGGGAGTAATGACCTATTTCTAATTAATACAAAAACTGGCCATGAAACAATTCTTACATATCATAAAGGACCAGGTACATTTTTTGGACAATTTTCATCAAGTGGAAAAGAAATTTATGTTGGTTCTAATTTGAATCGTGACTTTATCGCTTTCGGAAAAATCGATATAAGAAAAAAAGATAAACCAGGAGCAATAAAAATCCTTGTTGAAAAATCAAACGCTGAACTTTCAAGTTTCAAATTGAATAATGATGCATCGTTAGCTGCACTAATATGGAATGTTTCTGGACGAAATGAATTAACTTTTTATGATTTGAAGAATGAAAAGGTCATAAATAAAAAAATAAACCTTCCATCTGAAATAATAGGAGGGATTACCTTTTCAAAAGATGGAAAGTTATTAGCTTTAGAGGTTTCAGGAGCAACAAACCCAAGGGATATTTGGATTTTGAATATGGAGTCTTATCAATTTAGACAGCTTACTTTTAGTCCCCACGCAGGTGTTGATCTAAAAAAATTAATTGCACCGGAACTAGTCGAGTTATTAGCTCATGATGGTCTTAAGTTAACAGGATGGCTATATAAATCTAAATCAAGTAATACACCTGGTCCAATCATCCTTAGCTTCCATGGTGGACCAGAAGGCCAAGAAAGACCTCAATTCAGAAGTGATTACCAAGCACTTTTGGCACAAGGAATTTCAATATTTGCTCCAAATGTTAGAGGGTCTTCCGGCTTTGGAAAAATTTTTGTTAATCTAGATAATGGTGAATTGCGATTTAATGGTATAAGAGATATAAAGTCCTGTGTAGAATATGTAATAAATACGGGAATTGCGGACCCTCAACGTATCGGTATAATGGGAGGATCTTATGGAGGTTATATGGTTATGGCTGGTTTAGCTTACTATCCAGATATGATAAATGTTGGAGCAAACCTTTTTGGAGTAGTGAATTTTGAAACATTTTTTGCCAATACTGAACCTTGGATGGCTGCTATTTCAACTATCGAATATGGTGACCCTCAAACTCAAAGAGAACTTTTGAAAAGCCTTTCTCCTATTCATATGGTTGATAAAGTTATTGCCCCTACAATTGTTTTGCATGGGGCAAACGATACAAATGTCCCAGTAGTGGAAGCTGAACAAGTAGTAGAAAACCTTAAAGCAAGAAGCATACCTGTTGAGTATATCCTTTTTCCTGATGAAGGACATGGGTTTCTAAAAACAAAAAATCGAATTCACTCAACAACTTCAATTGTAAATTGGTTTATTAAATATTTATGAATAGGATTTTTTTTTGATAAACTTAAACCAGTGATAATTAATGAAAGTAATTGGCAAATTGTAGAATGAAACACATTTGGATTAAATAAAAGAGTTCACAATGAATAAGATTACTTTATTATGTTTTTTATTCTATGGCTGCGGAACGGTTGATCGTTCAACTATGCATTCCGTACGTTTGCAATCAGATGCGACAACTGATAGCATTGAACATGTTGTTAAAGAGATGCTAATTGCAATCAGCACCAACGATCTTTTAAAAGCGAAATCTCACGTATTAGAAGAAGGTCGCGTTTTCAGAGTTCGCAATGACGGTATGAGTTTTAGATCAAATACAGACTTTTTTAAACAGGTAGGTGATCAATCAACTGATTACTATGAGCGCATGTGGGATCCAATCATTATGTATCGCGGTGACCTTGCCATCGCTTGGACAACATATGATTTTCATTTGAACGGAAAATTTTCCCATTGTGGTGCTGAATCGTTTACACTTACGCGAGTAGATAATAGGTGGATGGTGATGGATTGGGCTTATACCGCCAATGAACCTGATAATTGCAATAGTCCATTAGGATCTTATAAAGAATTAAAATGAATATTCTCTGAATTAAATAAAGGAGAGAAAAAAATGAAGAAAATTATACTAATGACAATGCTAATGAGTGCAGTATTTGCACAAAGTGATTGCAATGAAACTAACTGGCGAGAATATTATTACAGCGATGGTCATGATATGAGAGGTTGTGACCTTTTAAACGTAGTAATATATATTTGGGATGGTAATACATTTTGTAGATAATCAATCTCTACCAACATTTGGAAAGGTAAGTTATCCAAACAATTTGGCTCTAAGAAATGTCATAGAGTTAAAAACTACTTAGTTAACTAAAACCTCATTCTAATTCTTAAAAATATCTTCCTCACGGGGGTTTTTTATTTATATCTAATTAATCCGTAGATTTCATGGTATTAATCCAAAATAAGGAGATAACATGGTCAATATAATCAATTGGGATGAATTAGAATGGGAAGAGGTTGCTCCATCTATTAGAAGAAAAATGATTTGGGGTAAGCATACTATGATCGCCCGTTTAGAATTGAAAGACGGTTGCCTAGTCCCCCTACATCAGCATGAAAATGAACAGCTATCCTTTATTGAATCCGGCACCATTCGGTTTTGGCTTGGGGAGGATAAATCGGAAGTGGTGGATGTACATGCGGGCGAATCGTTAATTATTCCGCCCAATGTTCCTCATGAGGCGCTCATCATCGGTGATGTGATGGCGACAGATACATTCTCACCACCTCGCCAAGATTGGATCGATGGAGATGATAGTTACTTAAGAGATTCATGAAATCTATGAATTCAGTCAAATCAATCTGCATTATTTTAGCTTTGGGATTTATAGGCGGCAGCTCTTTAAATCACACTCAGACTTTTTAAAGACCTAAAGCCTTCATTTTATGAAGAAGGATTATATATTATTATATATAGTAATATATATGAATATATTATTATATTAACTGAAACTTATAATGATTGTAGAATAATTTCATTTCTTGATAACTCTACATACATCAATTAGAAAATAATTGTGAATCCTTAATCAATAACTGAAGTAGGTGACCATTATGAAAAATGATACCAAATTAAAGAGATTTTTTATCTATTTAATCACATTGTTGGTGCCGGTTAGTTTGTTCGCTCAAGCAGGTAAAGCTTTAGGAACTGTTACAGATTCTGAAGGAAACCCGCTTGCTGGGGCGAATATTGCTGTAGTTGGAACGAGCTTTGGTGCAGCAGCTAACGAAAACGGTGAATTTACAATTGATGACTTGCCAGCTGGAGATTATGAGTTTGTAGCTTCCTATATTGGATATCAACAGTTTCGTCAAGCTGAATCTGTTTCGCCAGGAGGAACTGTAACTCTTCAATTTGTACTTAATCCTTCTGCAGTTGAATTAAATGAAATATTTGTAACTGGGACTGCAGGTGCTGCTTCTAGAAAAGAGATAGGTAATAGCGTTGGTACATTAAGAACTGGTTCACTAGAAGAACAACCCGCATCAACGCTAGCAGAAGCTCTTTATGGACAAACCACTGGTCTTACTCAGATGAGAAATGAAGGTCAGGTTGGTGCTGGGTCGCGTATTATGTTGAGAGGTATGAATAGTATTTCACAAGATATACAACCTCTGATTTATATTGACGGTGTACGGATGAATAATAATGCTGGGACTTATTCTAGTCAGGCCGGTCGGAATCCGGGTGCTTATGGTGCACAGACCTCTCCGAATCCAATGGATGATATAAATATGGACGATATAGAGCGTGTTGAAATTATCCGTGGTGCATCTGCAACCACACTTTATGGTACTGAAGCAGCCGGTGGCGTTATTCAAATATTCACAAAAAGAGGGTCATCGGGTCAAAAACCAAAGTGGAATGTTAAAACAACAACCGGTAATCGCTTTATGTCGGAATATAACATGAGCCCCGTGCTTGCTAAGACAAGTGACTGGGGTTTTCTTAAGCCTTGGTTTAAAACAGGTGGAGTCAATGCTACGAATGTCTCAGTTAAAGGGGGAACAAATAATTTAAGATATTTTCTTTCTGGAGGTTATGATGATCAAATGGGTGTAGTTGATAAAAATGATTCTCAGCTATTAAGTCTCAGAGGAAATTTCGGCTTTAGTCCAAGTGATAATGTTAGGCTAGAGTTCAATTCCAGCTACTCAAGTAGAGAAACAAACTATGTTGAAAGTGGCGATAATGGTTATGGATTTATGTTAAATGTTTTAAGAGGCGATCAAGACTATACAAATGCCGCTGTACCGCAAGGCTATGTAGGTGACCCTGACCAGTTAATATGGGACGTTGATAATGAGTCCAGTACGGAGCATTTTATTTTTGGTTTTAATATTAATCATTCGATGCCATCATTGAATATTGATACTCGTATTAGTTATGGTATGGACTACACTGATGCGCTTAACCGGCAAACAATCCCTTTTGATTGGCCTTTATTGCCTCGAGGTCGAAGAGCTATCAATCGCTGGAATCACCGTACACAAACAATTGAATTAGCAAGCACCTGGAGAGCGAATTTTGGTGAAAATATCACTTCAAAAATGACTGTTGGTGGTCAAATTTTTGATGA
>CEVA01088007.1_pt1 | contig 14037 bp, 9 predicted proteins | sample 361521 | NCBI WGS metagenome assembly CEVA01 (sample SAMEA2622823, study PRJEB7988) | marine metagenome | isolation source: saline water (ENVO:00002010), including
TTCTGTATTGAAATAACCAATTGATCATAGCACTTCAGCCGAAGCACTAAAAACCAAACACCAAATACTACAAACTATTTACTAGCAACTAAATACTACTTAACCAAATACATTCCCAAGAACACAGCTAAAAAGCCAACAATAAAACTAGCAATTGTATAAATCGCAAAAGTCATAAAATCGCCTGATTTTAAAAACACATGATTCTCATAAGCAAAGGTTGAAAACGTAGTAAAACCACCACAAAAACCGGTTGCAAGTAGCAAGGTTTGGTTTTGTGTAAGACTATTGTTTTTGGCAGCAAGTCCAAGGATAATCCCAATTAATAAACTACCAAGAATGTTAGCTGCAAATGTACCGTAAGGAATTCCAGTTTGGTCACTGTTCAGCCATTTTCCAATGAGGTAACGAAGTGTGCTTCCAAATCCACCACCAATAAAAACGAGAATGAGTTGTTTCATTTATTTTATAGGAATGTAGATTTCAGTAATCCAATCGGCAGGATTTGGATAATTTCCTGGGTCAGTGGTATAGATTTCAAAAGGCTTTTCTTCAGATTGCTCTAAATTGTTTTTAACTAAGTAAGCCATAGTTTCTTCCCAAGCTTTACTAAGATTGGTATAATTACCTTTTAAGGTCGTTTTTAAAACCTTGATATTTGGGATAAAATTAATAGATACATCAGAACCTTCTGGTAATGTGATTTTTTCTTTTACAGGAATTCCGTTACTCATTATGACATCAGCGGAGCTCATGTCATTGTAAACAGTTAGTGGCATTCCGGATTGTTTAATACCGTTTTTGCCCATAAACATCATTATAGATCCAAAATTTTCGCCCATTTTGGCACTTATATTTTGAGAATTAGCATTGGTAGTTTTGTATAGGTAGTAGCCACCACCATATTCAGTAATGCCATTTATTGTAACTTCAAAACGCTTCATGTCTTCTTGTGTAATGCTATCTAATTTTTCTAAACTACGTTCGTAATTTGGACCAATTAATTTTTCCATACCTCCCATAAGTGTGGAAACAAGTTTAAAACCAAATGGTAAATTTTTTCCAGAGATAGACCAGGTTACATCTGTAGAACCATCTTCTTTAGGTTCCAGTTTCCATGATACATCAGATTTAGGAAATTCTGCAATCTGCATTTCTTGGGTAATAGAGTTGTGAGGATTGGCTGCAACAGTTGTCATAGTGCCAACACCATCTTTGTCTTCCCAAGAATATGAGCCTCCAATACCTTCGTGTTTTTCAGGGAAAGTTAGTTTCATTTCAGGATCGGCTTCAATCCAAGATGACCAGTCCTTCCAAGTTTCAAAATCTATAATTTTATTATACAGTACTTCTTGAGGTGCTTTTATGTTTCGGGTTCGTGTAACTTCAAAAGAATTTGGCTGTACCGCAATGTAAATTGAAAATCCAATAATAAGGATTAGCAGCAACAGAAGAATATATTTAAGAGCCTTCATTTTAGTATGATTTAGTAGTTATCCAAAGATAGTAATTTGTCTTATATGTGTTACATTTGTGAGAATTCAAAAAAACTAACTTATAATATGAACTTAAAATCAATATTTGCAATTTGCCTTATAGCGGTTTTTGCATGGTCTTGTAAAAATGACAGCAAAGAGCCTGTAAAGGACGATACTACAGAGAAGGTATCAGAAGAATTTGATTTTAATGTAGAGCAATTTGCTGACATTAAAATCTTACGTTATCAAATTCCAGGATGGGACAATTTAAGCTTAAAAGAACAGAAATTAGTATACTATTTAACCCAAGCTGGTTTGGCTGGTCGTGATATTATGTGGGATCAAAACTACAGACACAACCTTAAAATCCGTAAAGCTTTAGAGAACGTTTACAGTAACTATTCTGGTGATAAAACTTCTAAAGATTGGATGGCTTTTGAAGAATACTTAAAACGTGTTTGGTTTAGTAATGGTATTCATCATCACTATTCTAACGACAAGTTAAAGCCTGCATTTTCTAAAGATTACTTAAATGAATTATTAAAAGTAACAAGCACCAAATTAGATGGTGTTGCTTTTGATGTGATCTTTAATGATGAGGATTCTAAGAAAGTAAATCAAGCTAAAGGTGTAGACAACGTTGCATTATCTGCGGTAAATTTTTACGGACCAAATGTAACTAATGCTGATGTAGAAAAATTCTATGCAGCAAAAAAATCACCAAATCCTAACCAGCCTTTATCTTATGGGTTAAACTCACAGTTAGTAAAGGAAGATGGTGTATTAAAAGAGCGTGTATATAAATCCGGTGGGCTTTATGGTTCTGCAATAGATGAAATCGTTAAGTGGTTAGAAAAAGCACAAGGTGTTGCAGAAAATAAAGCACAAGGCGATGCATTAGGATTATTAATTCAGTATTATAAAACTGGAGATTTACAAACTTGGGATGATTACAATGTTGCTTGGACAGCAGCTACTGAAGGTAATGTAGATTACATTAATAGTTTTATTGAAGTATATAACGATCCATTAGGATATAGAGGTTCTTATGAGACAATTGTACAAATCAACGATTTTGAAATGTCTAAAAGAATGAAAGTATTATCGGATAATGCACAGTGGTTTGAAGATAATTCTCCTTTAATGGATGCGCATAAAAAAGATAATGTAGTAGGTGTTACATACAAAGTAGTAACGGTTGCAGGCGAAGCAGGTGATGCATCTCCAAGTACACCAATTGGTGTTAATTTACCAAATGCCAATTGGATAAGAAAAGAAGTTGGAAGTAAATCTGTATCTCTTGGCAACATTATTGAAGCTTATGCAAATTCAAAAGGTTCTGGTCGATTAAAAGAGTTTGTACACGATGAAGAAGAATTACAACTTGAAGAAAAGTATGGACAATTAGCAGACAAGCTTCACACAGCATTGCACGAAGTTATAGGTCATGCATCTGGTCAGTTAAATCCTGGAGTAGGAGAGACTAAAGAAACATTAAAGAACTATGCATCTACTCTAGAAGAAGGACGTGCAGATTTAGTAGGTTTATACTATTTATACGATTCTAAACTTCAAGATTTAGGATTAGTTGACGATTGGAAATCTGTAGGAAAAGCAGCTTACGATGGTTACATAAGAAATGGACTTATGACTCAGCTAGTTCGTTTGAATTTAGGTGACGACGTAGAGGAAGCACATATGAGAAACCGTCAATGGGTTTCTGCTTGGGTATTCGAAAAAGGAAAAGCAGACAACGTTATTGAAAAGGTTACCAGAGACGGAAAAACATATTTTAATATTAATGATTACGATAAGTTACATGAACTTTTTGGTCAGTTATTAAGAGAAACACAGCGTATTAAATCTGAAGGAGATTATGCTGCCGTTGAAGCTTTAGTAGAAGGTTATGGAGTTAAGGTAGATCAAGCTATTCACGCAGAAGTTTTAAAGCGTAATGAAGCTTACCCAGATCCACCTTACAGTGGTTTTGTAAATCCTGTTTTAGTGCCAGAGATGGATGAAAACGGTGAAATTACTGCCATAAAAGTAACGCAGCCAGCAGGATTCCCAGAGCAAATGTTAGAGTACAGTAAAACGTATAGTTTTTTACCAGAAGTAAACTAAATATACGTTTGTATAAGATTTTAAAAGCAGCCTATTTAGGCTGCTTTTTGTTTGTGCTAAAAAATAGCAATAGACCATTAATTGCTAACAGAATTAAAATAGAGTATAAAATTATCATAGCTTTTATATATATAACAGTTGCAAACCGGAAAGTCCTACTCCTTTAATATTAAAAATTAATCTTGATGAATTAACAGAGTACTATTAATTGGATTATGGTTTATTTTCATTTTGTAGTTTATAGATTATAGCAAAAACCATAAGGCTGTCTTTTCCTTTTATTTTTAGTTTTTTTCTAATGTTTTTACGGTGAGTTTCTATGGTAGATTTACTTAGATTGAGTTCATGGGCAATATCTTTATTTGGTAGGCCTTGACCAATAAGTAATACCACTTGCTTTTCGCGATTCGTAAGGTTGTTTCTGTTATGTGAATTATTGTTAGACTTTAGTTTTATAGAGTTTGTAAGTGCTGAAACAATCTCAGGACTTTTACAGATGTATTTCATGTTTTCTAATACTTCTATTAACTCATTTGTGGTCAGCATTTTTCCTTCATTTTCAATATTTGAAATTAGTTTTAAAAGCTGATTTTTTGCTGTTTTAGATGGGTAGTACATATTATAAAAGTACTTGTCTGAAGTATATAAAAAAATCCCCAGTAATGGGGATTTTTAAAGATAGCTGGCTAATATTTTTACCCTAAAATTTATAGCAACCTAACTATCCTAATTAACAACTAACTAATGTTTTATGAAGCGTTTGTTTATTGTGTGGTTTTCTGTTTTAAATTGAATAAAATAAACACCATTATTAAACTGGCTTACATCAATTGTATTCTGAGACTGTGTCGTCTTTAGGATCTGTTTTCCAGATATATCAAATACATTTATTTGCTTAATAGTTGCGTCTGTTTTAATATGAAGTATTGCATCCGTTGGGTTTGGGTATATAACAATTACCTTATCATTAGTTTCTACAGTATCTATACTAAGCGTACTATCTGTTACCGTAACGGTCACGGTTACAGCATCTGTATTGCCAGAGCTATCTGTAATAGTTAAGGTAACTGTATATGTGCCAGGCATGGTAAATGTATCTTGGTCTATACTCAGAGACGTGTTATTACAATTGTCAGACGAACCATTATCTATATCTGCAGCAACGATGCTAACCGATGGCTGTCCATTTAGGTCTAATGTAATATCCTGTCCCAAAGCTATTGGATCTATATTATCAACAACGGTAATTGTAGCCGAGACGTCTATACTATTGCCGCTTCCATCAGATGCTGTTAGGGTAACACTATTGGCCCCTAAATCATCACAATCAAAAAAATCGTTATCCAAAAATACATCAAGTAAACAATTGTCACCAGCATCCATTACAGGTTCAAAAGCATCTACTGTTACAGTGCCATCTGCACCAAGTGCAACGGTAATATCTTGTGTAGTTAAAGACGGAGCTACATTATCCTCTACAAAAACAGTGGCAGTTGCAGTATCTGTATTTCCACTTTGGTCTGTAACCGTCAATACTACATCAAAGGCGCCAATGTCATCACAAGTAAATGATGTCGTATCTAAAGCCAATGACGCAATAGCACAATTATCTGACGAGCCATTATCAACATCAGCAGTATTAATACTGGCGTTGCCATTTGCATCGAGCTGTACTGTAATATTTTGAGTGACTACTGTAGGTGCAATAGTATCTTCAACTGTAATTATTGCTGTCTCAGCAGACGAATTTCCGCTTTGATCTGTAACAGTTAATGTCACCGTGTTTGTGCCAATGTTAGTACAGTCAAAACTCGAAATATCTAATGATTTTGACACAATTGAACAATTATCAGTAGATACATCAACATCATCCGCAATAATTGAAGCATTACCACTAGCATCTAATTGCACAGTCAGGTTTTGAGTGGCAGCCGTTGGTAAAACAGAATCTTCAACAGTTACTGTAGCAGTGATACTATTGGTATTACCAGAAGTATCCGTAACTGTAAAATTTACAGTATTGATACCTAAATCTGAACAATCAAAACTGCTCACATCGATACTTCTACTGGCAATACTACAGTTATCTGTAGAGCCATTTTCTAATTCGTTTGCCGTAATTGTTGCTGTACCGTTTACGTCTAACTGAACGGTAATATCTTGTGCAACTGCAATAGGATTAATGTTGTCTACGACAGTAATAGTTACATCTTGCGTACTTACTTTATTTTCGGCATCTGTGGCTGTAATTGTTACCATATTTGCACCAAGATCATCACAATTATAATTAAATTGTGTTTGGTTTAAAACTACTGATGCCAATTCACAATCATCAAATGTACCATTGTCAACGTCAGCTATGGTTAGGCTTGTTTCGCCATTGGTATCAAGTTCTACGGTGATGTTATCAAATACCACTATGGTTGGGTTGGCATTGTCAAATACTTCAATTTGCAATCCGTAATCATATAATGACCAACTTCCGTCTTCATTGATTAGGCGAATGTAAAAATCGTGAAAATCACAGGTAATATTTGCAGTACTTAAGTCTACAGTAAACTCGTTTAAACTTCCAGTTGGTGTTAAGGCCACTGATGTTCCGTTACCCAATCCAGGATCTGAATCGTAAAAGTATTCAGCAGCAACTATAGGTGAAACTTCTTGAACTGGCGTCACAAAAAACAGACGTTTGTCGTACAAACTCCATTCTCCTAAGTCATCTTGAGTCCTTATATAAAGATTATGAAATCCCTCTTCTAAAGTGCCTAAGGGAATAGCAAGAGTCTCAGTGGTACTTCCGGAATTGGAGCCAACATTAATGGTGGTGGCATTGCCAAATCCTGGATCTGTATCGATAAAATATTCAATGGCTGTAACTGACTCAGATCCGGTTCCTAATTCTTCAGTGACATAAAATTTTACTGCATCGTATAGGCTCCAATTACCCAAATCATCTTGAGTTCGGATATATAGGGTGTTAAAACCATTTAAATCAGAGCCAATTGGTATGGCGTAGTTTTCTGTAATATTTCCTGTATTGGAATTAAAAGTCAAGGCTGTTGCATTACCAAAGCCAGGATCTGAATTTATAAAATATTCTACAGCTGTAATCTCTGTTGCGGTTTGTCCTGTTTGGGTGTCCGTAATGTAAAACAATCTGTTGTCGTATAGACTCCAGACATTCGTGTTATCCTTTGCCCTAAAATAAAGCGTGTTAAAGCCAACAGCATTTGTTGGAACATTAATTGAAAATGTTTGTGTAATCTCTCCTGTATTAGCATTGACACTTAGCGTTGTAGCATTGCCAATACCAGGATCGGTGTTAAAAAAATACTCAACCTCGCTAATAGACTGCCCAAAACCTAACCAACAACACAGACAGCACAGTAATGTGATATGCGTTTTCATAATAATAAGTTGTTGATTGTTAATTGGTTTTAGCTGTAATGGTTACGGTAAGGTCAGAATTTTTTGGTACTGTTGGATCATAGCTATCTATTTTGAGGCTAGGTAAACCAGTAGGTGTACCCAAAGGTTTAAAGATGTAGCCTTCATAGAGACCGTCATTACCAAATGGTGAGCCTGCTTGTAAAGTTAGATCGTCTAAAGAAGGATTAAAGGTGCCAGATGTACCTATACTACCAGACGTACCGTCCCTATTAGTAAATAACGGATCAATATTTTCCTGACTATTACTTACTGTGATATTATTGTCTGTTGCAAAATTATAATTTGCTGTTGCATCATAATTGTAGGTTAGACAATTGGTGATTTGAAAAGTACCTTGACTGCTACTTAAGCTCACTGTAAGGTCAATAGAATAATCTGCTGCAAAGATACAATTGCTAATATTCATTAAATCGGGTGTACTATTTGAAATAGAAATACCAAAGTAATAGCCAAAAATATTATTAGCAAATAACAATGTATCTACCATTGAAAATGATAATGATGAGGCATTAATAATGTTGTTAACAATTAAAACGTTGGAAGTGTTTGCACCAATAGTTACACTGGATTGAAAGACGTTACCTTGTACCAGTAGATTATTGTAGGTTTCAGAGCTGCCAAGAGATAATTGTTGGATCCAGCAATCTTGAATAACGACATCCGAAATAATATTAGAATTCAAATAAGCATCAAAAATACCAGATGTAATATTGAACCCCTTGATAATGCTGTTAGAAGCACCTTCGGCAAAATTAATCGTGGAAAGTTCTGTTTTGTATGATGCGTCGCTGTGAGAACGCCCAATTAAAGTCAATGACTTGTTCAAATTTATGGTGCCATAGCTTGTTGAAGATTGTTGTACGTGGATAATGTCGCCATCGACAGCAGTGTCGATTGCGGTCTGTAGATCGGTAAAATCTGCTGAAGTGCCAGCATTATTGTTTACGATGTAGGTTGTTTGAGCAAATAGAAATGAAGTTCCCAAAACAAAACAAATAAATAAAGCTTTTTTAATAGCGGTTGTAAAAGTTTTCATAATCTAAAAAAATTATTGGTTAATAACTAAAGGCAAATTAGCTGAGTTATGGACATAAAAAAATCCCCAATACTGGGGATTTTTTAGTCTCTGGTTCTCTTAAAAACCTTCAAATTTTGTATTTAGCAAATTATTGTTTGGTAAATTGCTGTGTTAAAATACCTAATTTTTGGTCTATAATTTTTACAATGTAATTGGCAGAGGGTAACGTTTCTAAATTAAGGACATTGGTTTCTCCGCTCACAGATTTAGTTATAACTAGTTTACCTTGTAAATCGTAAATAAACAATTGACCGTCCTGCAGTTGATGAGTAGATATATGAAGCCAATTTTGTACCGGATTGGGGTAAATTGATAATTTTAGCTGTTCTGTTTCATCTATAGATAAACTGGAGTCTATTGTAATGGTAATATCTGCCCTAATAAGAGTTAAATCTGGTAAAACAGGGTTGGTAATCTCACAATAATAAATACCATTATCTGATGTTTGCGCGTTGGTAATGGTATAACTAGAAGCATTAGCGCCAGTAATGGCCACATTGTCCTTAAACCACTGGTACTGATTATTCATAGCTTCACCAGTTCTATTAAGGTCACCATCGTTTACACTTATAGTGACATCCGATCCGACTCCAGATGTAATCATTTCTTCCACATCATCTGTGTTTTGTGGAGAGTAGTTAAAACTTAAATAATTACCATTGGTTACAAAAGGTTCTAAATCACCAAAATCAAAGTTGTTTTCTTGAAGATTTATAGTTGCATTTGGAGCGTTAAAAGGTATGGGTCCAGAGAAACTACTGCCATTGCCAAAAAATTCATTTCCTGTCATTAGTACACTCTCTAATTGAGTAAGATTAGACATTGAAGCTGGTAAGGTGCCAGTAAAGCTATTAGCTAAAAATCGTATTTCTCTTAAATTGATTAAGTTTCCAAAACTTTCAGGAATTTCACCACTCATTCCAGTGGCTTGAAACCATAATACCTTTAAATTAGTTAGATTGCCTATGGTTTCTGGTATGTTACCAGTAAGATTTAAATCGGCAAGCCCAATATAAAGTGCTTCTAGGTTGGTGAGATCGCCAATGTCATCTGGAAAATCACCGTTCGGATTAAAACTCTGAAGCGCTAAACGTGTTACTTTATTTCCTGTAGTGGTAACACCTTGCCATGTCGATACAGGCGCAGCGGTATTCCAGTTTTCTGCGTTGGTCCAATTTTGGCCATTAGTAGCATTGTAGAACGCTATTAACGCATCTCTTTCAATTTGGCTCACTGGTCCTTTTAACTCAATCATATTTCGTCTAACTTCAAGTCCAGGAACTAAGGGACTAGTCGCAATACATGTGTAGGCATCTAATTGGTTAGCTTGAATGTTGTTTAAATTTAATTGGTTCGTGTTTTGACCACTAACGGCTGTTACACTCTGATCAAAAGTACTAAGTGTATGCCATTGGTACTCAACGTTGCTACCTGCAATGCTGGTCATATTAAAAGTGTAATCATCTCCTATTATAGCATCTAAGATAATTTCATTATCTAAAGGATTTTGCGGACTGAAAATAAAAGATGAAATAGCTGAATTATTGGTGAAATTAGGTTCAAAATCTAAAAAACTAAAATCATTGTTGTTGAGACCTAACACTTCTAATGTAGAGATTGCACTAAAATCTGGGATTAAACCACTAAGATTATTATTACCAAATGATAAGCTTGTGGCACTAGACAAATTAGTAATTGAAGATGGTAAACTTCCTTGTAGGTTGTTATTAAATAAAGCAATACGCAATACACTATTACCGTCTACGGTGATGCCATGCCAGCCAGATAAAGGAATACTAGGATTGAGCCAATTGGTATTATTAGTCCAATTATCGCCTCCTGTGTTGTTGTAAAGATCAACTAATATATTGTAATCGGGACTAAGCGTAGGGTCTTGACCCACAACAAACTCACCTGTAAAAAGAGCTAATCCAGAAACAACAGAATTTGTTATTTGACAGAAATAAGTTCCCATTTGTTCGGCTTGTATATTATCTAATGTCACAGAAGGACCAGTTTCATCTACCAATTGTGCGCCATTAAAAAACCAAGTATATTGATTGTTTGCACTGGTTAGGCCTGTGTCTAAAATTAAATTTTCGCCTGTATTTATAATTTCAATAATATTATCAGTAACATTAGCTTGTGGGATAAATTGAAAGGTGCTAAGGTTATTTTGATAAGTTGTAAATTGATTTTCAAAATCACTAAAAATAAAGTTGTTGTTACTTATATCAAGCCAATTTAAGTTTGGTAGAATACTTAGGTCTGGAAGTGTGCCAGAAAAATTATTGCCTCTTATGTCTAGTACTTGTAGATTGGTAAGATTTTGTATGCTCGGTGAAATATTACCAGTCAATCCGTGATTAAATAATTGAATCTGAAGCATATCTGGTAAATCATATAGTTCTTCAGGAATATTTCCTGTTAGTGAACCGTCTCGTATTATTAAATTTCTCAATTTGGTGAGATTACCTAATTCAACAGGGAGAGTACCTGTAACATTATTGTTCTCAAAGAAATTGACGCCCCAAACATGTGGTAAACCGTCAGAATATGGTAAGCCATTTAAATCAGTAGTTGTCGTAAACACCCCAAACCAAGTATTCACAGGGGCATCCGTGTTCCAATTGGTATTATTAGTCCAACTATCACCACCAGTCGCATTATAAAAGGCAATTAAGGCATCTCGCTCTGACTGCGGAACGTCTGGCACTTCAGAAAAAGTAAAATCGGTTAATGCATTGGCATCACTGCGATGTACCATAATGTAATAGGACTGCCCACTTGTTATTGTAAAACTGGTCTGGATACCAAATGCACATGCAGATTCCGGCAAATGGGTAAGCTCGCTCATTGACGTAGCATTGAGATTGTTTGCAGTATATGCTATAACGAACGAGTTTGTAATTGTAGAGTTGGATTGTATAAAGGCATTCACATAATTGTTCTCTGTAGCTGTGAATTTATAATAAACACCACTAAATCCGTTAGTGTTACAACCTACAGGAGTACCTGTATTTACATCTGCTAAGTCTAGTCTAATGTTGGTTTCAACATAATTAAGGTCAGTGAGCTCAGTAGCTGTGGCCACAGTATCATTACTCGGATCTTGTGGGTAAGTAAATTGAGAGGTTAAGGTTAATAATAAAAATAGTAATAGTCGTCTCATAATAACAAGAATTGATTAATAGTCCTTGTAAACCTATAAAACATTCATTAGCAAAGAAATACCCTTTATTGGGTATTTTTTTATTTATATCAGAATTTATATTTCTTTTCTAAAGCATAGCGCATCAATTCACCTTTGCCTTGAAGGCCAAGAATACGTATCATATTTTTGCGATGTGTGTCTACGGTATGAACACCAATAAATAATTCGTCTGCAATCTCGCGAGAGGTTTTACCTTGCCCAACGAGTGCTAAAATTTCTATTTGACGTTTGGTTAATTTTCCTTTTGCTTTTTTGTTGGTGTTGTCGTCGTCTTCTACTTTTATGTTAGCGTCGTAGTAACTTTTGCCTTCATAAACAGAGCGTACAGCACTTAATACTTCTTCAAGGGGTGAGTTTTTTAAAAGATAGCCAGAAGCACCAGCATCTAGCATTTGGTTGATAGCATCTTGTTGGTCAAACATTGTAAAGCCTAATACTTTGGTATGTGGAAACTCATTTTTGATTTGTTTTGTTGCAGAAATACCGTCGACCTTTGGCATCCTAATATCAGTGATAACAACATTGGGTTGCTTTAGTCTCACAAGTTTTAATAACGCTTCACCATCATTGGCAGTGCCAACAATTTCAATGTCATCTTCGTATTCTAATAGAAGTTTTATACCATCAATCAATGATTGATGATCTTCTGCAATTGCTAGTCGTATCATAATGGTATATCAATTATTACAGTTGTTCCTTTAAGTTTTTCTGATTCAATAGTCATTTTACCATCTAAATGTTCTACGCGTTTGTCAATACTACTTATGCCCATTCCCGCTTTGGTTTTTGTTACCTGATTTGGATTAAACCCTTTACCATTATCTTCTACCATGATATTGATGCTTTCTTCATGATTGGTGAGGTGAATTATACCTTTAGTAGCATTGGAGTGCTTAATGACATTAGTAACTAATTCTTGAATGATTCTGAAAATTGAGATTTCTAAACTGTTATCTATTCTTTCTTCTAAACCATGACTTTGTACTTCAAATTTAAGACTGTTTGCACCTGATGCGTTTTCAGCAAGTTTTATAACAGCAGGTAAGAGACCGTTTTTGGCAATTACACCAGAATTTTTTAAGTGTGCCATAGATCTTATTTCTACATAGGCATCCTCTAATAATGTACTTGTCTTTTTTATGAGTTCTTCTCTCATTTTAGCGTCTATTTCATCTTTTATTAAGTGCTCAAACTGAAGTTTTGCTGCAGATAGCGTAGCGCCAACACTATCATGAAGGTCTGATGCTAATTTTTGGCGTTCTTTTTCTTGGCCTTGTATCATTGCATCAATTGTTGATAACTCTAGGTCTTTAAGGATTTTTTCTTTTTCTTCAATTTGTTTTAGACGCTCTTCTTCGGCTTTACGTTGCTTACGTTTTACATTTTTGAAGATTAAGAAGGCAATTAATAAAACAACACCTAAGGCTAATGCCCAAAAAAAAGTTAGAGTTGTTTTTTCTTTTTGGTGTTTAAGGTTAGTTTGATATGTTTTGGCAACATTTATAAGGCTGTCCTTAGTTTTTATTTGTTTTATTTCAAGATTTTGAAGTTTTTTGTTTGCATTGTATTGTTGCAGTTGGCTTTCAATACTAGTGGCTTTTTCTAAATATTCAAATGCATTTTTAAGTTTTCCTGTGGCCTTATAAGCATCAGAAAGATTGTAATAATTGGTCACCGAATAAATATTAGGACTAAGTTTTTGGTCTATTTTTTCTCTGATTTTACCATAATAAATACATGAATCGTAGAGTTTCTGACTTAAATAAGAACTAGAAAGGGAGAATAGTACTTGTCTTTCATTTTGGATATCATTGTGCTCTCTGAAAACTTTTAAAGACCTGAAATAATATTTCTTAGATTTATTAAAATTGCCACTTCGGTCCTCGTTATCGCCAATGAGACTATATATTTTCGCCTGATTTATTTCATCATTCAAAGCCTTGTATAATTCAATACTTTGACTGTAATACTCATTTGACGTTACAAATTGAAACTTATTACCATATACATTGCCAATATTCATTAAGATTGCGGCTATAGCGGATGTGTCTTTAGATTGTTTTGCTGATTTTTTTGCTTTTTCTAAGTAATCTAAGGCCTTATCGTATTTAAAGTAAAGAGAATATATTTGACCAATATTAGCTAAGGCTTTAGCTTTATTTTTCAAATCAGAATTTGATTCTGAGGACTCTAAGGCTTTTTTATAATAATTTAGTGAAAGTTCTATGTTTGAATTATTATATTCTAAATTCCCTAGCATCAACTCAACTTTTGTTTTTTGATCTGTCAGTTCTTTTTTTTGAGTAAATTGATAAAGCGTGTCTGCCATTGTTTTTGCTAGACTTGGATCTTCTTGTTGATAATATTTAGAGATTAATTTAAAATAGTTTTCAGCTCTATTAGAATCATTAAGTTGAGTATTTTTCCAACTTGATAATAGATTAGCTTTAGTTTCTTCTTGGCCAAATGATGAAATGGTAAGAGAGACCATTAATAAATTTAGAATGAGTTTATTCATTATTTAAATTGGTATATCAATTATTACAGTTGTTCCTTTATTTTTTTCTGACTCAATAGTCAGTTTCCCATCCAAATGTTCTACGCGCTTATCAATACTGCTAATGCCCATGCCTTTATTAGTTTTTGTGACCTGATTTGGATTAAACCCTTTACCATTATCTTCTACCATGATA
>CEVA01156699.1_pt1 | contig 14037 bp, 5 predicted proteins | sample 361521 | NCBI WGS metagenome assembly CEVA01 (sample SAMEA2622823, study PRJEB7988) | marine metagenome | isolation source: saline water (ENVO:00002010), including
CTGGGTTGGAGAGGACGGGAAGAACAAGTTCTACGAGATTATTCTCGTCGATCCCTCTCACCCAGCGATAATGTCCGACAAGGACTTGGGATGGGTGTCCAACGGGGCAAGTCACCGAGGCCGAGCATTCAGGGGCAAGACTGGGGCTGGAAAGAGAGGCAGAGGCCTGCTAAACAAGGGCAAGGGAGCCGAGAAGCTCCGACCCAGCCTCAAGGCGAACAAGAACAGAGGGAAGTAAGCAGTTACTCCGTCAGATTGATGCCTTATGATGAGTGGCAACTAGGTATGGCGGACCGTCACGCGTCGGAGATTAGGGGCCTCCCCGTAATTATACCGGACGGTAGTCTGCTAGGGACTGTTCACGACACGGTGATAGATGTCAGCAGCTGGTCCTGCACTCACATTTTCGTCTCCGACCCACCGGAGGCCCTCGTAGAGGGAAGGACACATGTAGCAGTCCCATGGAACTGGGTCAGGTCGATAGGAGATGTGGTGATTCTGAGGTGGTTCCCTCAAACCCCCATTCCTAGGAAACTCTAGAAAATAATGCCGAGCAATTCCGAACGCGGCTGCGATACCGTTCAAAAGGAAAGGGCGAACGGCCGCTCGATGCGACTCTCCCAGGCCCTCGTGTGCGCCATCCTCCTGACATCAACGCTGACCGCGGGGGCATCCTCCACCAAGGGAGTAATCTCGTGCTCAAACTCCAGCCTAGAATCTCTACCCGGAAACTGGAGTCTGGACGATCAGGATTGCCTTCGCGTTGATCTAGGCGTCCATGTTCCAGGAACGACGCTATCCTTCGACATGTCATCTGATGAGGAGATAGACATCCTCCTATTTCCGTCAAACACGGTCTCAGTCTACCAGAATGAGCAGTCTTACAGAATAGACTCAGTATGGATTTCGGAATCCGTTTTCGAGTCCTTCAGCGGGTCAGGAGAGTGGCATTGGGAGGTTCCTGGGGACAGGGACACAACTAGATGGTATCTCGTTGTCGACAATCTAGCTCACCCACAGGACTCGGGAGAGGGCTCACAAGGGGGGCAATCAGCAGAGATATCACTGGATGGCGGGGTCATCGAGGCCAGAGAGTTCACCCTTTCCGACTCAATTCACAGGGTTAGCCCGGGGGACTACTCAGTGGTGCATGGGCCATTCTCCGTAGACGAGGGGACACTCTTCGAGATTCAAGCTAGGACAATGGTTGGATTCCCTGACATTTTCGTGATGACAGAGACGGCTTTCTCATACTACTCGCCAAGCTCGAACTGGTCTTCTTCACTTAGGATCGTTTCAGCAGACATGCTTCTGGTAAGTAACCAGAGGAACCTACTCTGGGAGGCGAGCGACACTAACGGGGAGGACCTGTACATCATAGTGGACAATAGGCCAGGTCCTGGCGGGGGCGGGGCAGGGAACTCTCATGCAGCCGTAACAGTGACCGTAATCCTGACCCCAATCCTAGAACCAACCATATCCAGCCAAACAGATCTTGACTCTGTCGACGTCAACTCTCTAGTGACCCTCTCGGCTCTAGAAACACCGAACAAGTCGAACCAGATTCTGGACTCTGGCTATTCTTGGGACATAGACGGTGATGGGAACACCGACGCCTACGGGGCAACGATAGAACACACTTGGGATACTCCGGGAAATTACACGGTTAGGCTTTCAGCGACTTCCGTCGATTCAAGGAGTTCCAGCAACTTAAGAGTGATCAGAGTCATGGACATGAGTGACCCTGTTGTTTCCATGGGAGTATCGGGGCAGATAACAAAGGGATTCGGCGAGCAGTTGGTCATTAGTGCCACTTTCAGCGATAACTGGGGCGTCGAAAGCCTGGATTGGATGCTAGACGGAACCGTGCTATGGTCAAACTACTCACTTACTGAGCCGAGCTCAACCCTCTTGCTAGACGTTACCGATGACTACTCAGCTGGCTCTCACGTAATCTCTCTTGTAGTGATTGACAAGTCTGGCAGAAGCACACAGGAAGATGCCCAAGTCAACTTCATAGATGTCACTGCCCCAGAGATAGCACCGTACCAGGAACAAATAGAAGTCAACTCTGGAGACCCTCTTATCCTACAGATCTTCGCCGAGGACAACGAGTCTGATAGCATAGAATACACATGGACGATTGAGCAGGGCACTGAAAACGAGGTCCAGTTCAGTGGCCCTCAAGTGATTTACGAATTCAGCGAAGAAGGCCCAAAGAACGTAGTTTGCAGGGTAGAGAATGACGCCGGACTCGCCTCTTATGCCGAGATCCTGGTAATAGTAGAGTCACCTGAAACGGGAGGGGGTAGCGGACTCATTGCCATCGCAGTAGCTTCTGTGATATTGATCTCAATCCTCGCGGTGGTTGGCATATACGCGTTCAACGTCTTCGTGGTCAGGAGGATGGACAAACTTTCGGAACCAGAGGAAGAAGAAGAAAAGCCCCCCCAGCCTTCCGCTCAGTCCCAGATGCAGATGTGGGGGGCACCATTCCAGGCCCCCGAGGAAATGCCAAGAAAGAGTCAACCGGAGTCAGGGTTGATGGACGTGTTGGAGTTACAAACGGGAATTGCTCAGTCATCAGACAACTCGTTAGATTCGAGCCTGCTGGATGACCTAGAAGAACCAGCCCCTTCCAATGAGCCAGAGGCAGATAAGGAAAACAAGGTCAGGAAGGAATGCGAGCAATGCTCAAGGCCATTCGAGATTGCCCTTCCCGAGGGAGTAGAAGCGGCGTACACCAACTGCCCGTACTGCGGATCCGAGGAGCTAGTCAGCCTTGGTGACGCAGTGTGAAACCGCGATAGTCAGCCGTACGAGCAGGGCAATACCATATAGCGCACCTCTAGGAGGTGCGACTCAGAATGGGCCGAGAACTCAGTATGGATTCGGACAGAGGATCTCCGAGCAGAATTACCATTTTCCTAGCCATTATTGTGCTTTTGCCGCTGTTTTCCCCACTATCCAACGTCCACGGAGAACCTAGGGTGGAATCTCGGGACTTTGGGGTTCTGGACGAGCTGGGGCAGATGCTAGACGAAAGGGGCGAATTCCTAGATTCCAACTCCGTCTCTCCAATCGCCGAACCACGAATACAGGCAATCCGAGAATCTGTGAAATCTTCAGACGCCTCAAGCCCGATTTCAGAAGTAGGACCTTCGATTGATGGACTTTCCATGATCAACACTTCCCCGCCCACCCCATCCCACCCAGCTCCTTACGACCTCTTGCTAAACGCTAGCAACAGGCCTCCCGGATTCGTTGAGAACATCTGGCAGACCCTTTTCAACATCACAGACTATGTCATTTGGACCCAGTACGAGGACAAGAACGGGAACATAACCGAGAAGATCGAGGTAGTTTCTTTCAGCGCATCGCTTCTCTCGATAATCAACACAAACACCGAGGCACTCCTTCATTCAGTCGACGTAGACGACGACGGCGACGATGACATCCAAGTGGGGCTGAAGGTCGATGTAGAGTTCGTCGGTGGCTGGGGGATCGATGGTGACACTCTCTGGATCGAGCCGGGAATAGAGTTCACAGTCCGCGATGTGGGAAACAGTGCTTCGGATCCAGACTGGCAGAACATGAGTTCCCTCCACGTCTCTTTGATCAAGGCATTCACCTATTCTGACACTGGAAGCATTCTGAATCTCGGAGAGGGGGAGACATACGTTTGGGTAATCGACTCGAGATTCACTATGCCGCCAAACGACTTCACGTTCGAAGTGGGGATAGAGAGGTTCTACTTCGACCTCTCCGAGGCGGCAATTGGTTTCGGTGAAGCGCTACTGCTTCTCCTGACCCTTGGGCTAGGGGACTCTCCTTCAGAATCAGGAATTTCTTTCGCAGCAATTTCCTCCCCCTACTCCCTCAGGTTCGATAACGGTGGACAGGAAGACTGCTCGGAGAGATACAACTCAACTGAGCTATACACCAGGAGCTCCCTGGAGATATCTTGCGGGGTCTCGGCCGGGTTCGGCTACATCCACTTCTCACCCCCTGACGACAACTCTAACAGAAGGATGTGGGAACTAGCATACTTGGAGGCACGCTTCCACCCTCACTCCGAGTCAAACCGGTTGCCCAGTGAAGCAGAGATCGTAATCAGGACCGACAGCGTACTCCCCACATCTTCAAGCTTGGAAGGTGAGAAGAGCCTGACTACGATAGAGTACTGGGCCGACAGGAGGTCTGACCTACACATCCACTTCCACGAGGATCGCTCGAATCTTCCGGAATCCGAGTCCGACGGCTCATTCGGAAACACTACCGATTCAATGGGCTGGCTAAGGGGGATGCCCGAAGGGAATCTGACAGACGGTGAGATCCAGAGAGTATTCAGGATGCTTGGATCAGCTGACGAGCCGGAATTGCCTGGCAGTGTCCCAAACCGCCTGGGCCTCATCATAGGCATCAAGAATTTCACCCGCGACACCAGCCAGAACGTAGATGATCCCACCCTGCCAATCAACCCGGCAGACCCTCCGGAAAGCCTAGTTATTGTCAGGTCAGTGCAACCCCTCCAGTCACTTGACTACTACTCTTGGTTCTCCCGTGGCGGGTCGGCGGAGGACCACAGGAGGATCCACATCTACGCTGATCAGATTCCGACAGCAGTTGCCGTCTACGGATCATTTGGCCTAGGGGGGTCGACACAATCCGACCAGTCCCTAGACACCGGCGATAACTTGGACTTCATCTCTAAAATCGTGGACTCGGTCATCCTCAACGTCGTCGACTTATTCCTGGACGTTGGCAACGTCCTCAATGACATACCTTCCACAGTGGTAGATGTAATCAGCGGAGGAGTGGGATCAGAGGGGCTCTCGGGGAGGGAGATACACCTGCTAATGACGGACAACTGGCTGGAGTCACGCAAACAATTCCCGATCCAGAACTTGCTGATGCAAATCGGGTCCTCGGACCACCCCCAGGTAACAGGTAACCACCTTCTCTTGGCACTGGACAGGGGTTTGGGCCAGATCCAGACCGATCAAGGCCTGAAGGACCCACTGGTCCCCGTAGCCGCCAGTGTGAATTTCTCTGGACTCCAATCGTTCTCTTTCGTGGATTCTAACTCGTCTTCCAGACAGGACTTCAGCTTGGATACAATCTCAGATGAGCCCATTCAGATGACTTACATCAGTCACGAGACGGGCTCTACGGAAGTATCTGAGTACCAATCGGCCTGGTTTTCCGACCTTCCAGACAACATCACCGTTTCCGCCACCCCAGAGGGCGTGGACTACTCTTCTGCGTCCCCAATCGGTTCGATAGTCTACTCAGGGTTCGACGGGACGCAGAAACAGGCAGCCAGGATTACTGGGTTCCCACAGTCATTCTCTTCCACTACAGGGACAGTAATGTCTTGGTCATCCACGACCCCAATAGAACTGATCGAAGCTCAGCTCAGCGACTCATCAGACCCACTTACAATGGAAGGAGACCACTTCCTTTTCCATCACGACCCCTTGAACGACACCTCGTCTCTTTCGGCTACAGTATCAGGATTGAGCGAAGTAGGCTGGATCCCTCCTGTGGAGGAGGGTGCCCCAGGTCAGGCCGGATTGGGAACAGCATTCGCAACAATAGAAGGTGGGAACGCCATGATGATTAACGTAGGAAACGCTCCCACAAGCGATCAGCTACCTCTGACAGCAATGGCCGAGATAGACCCTCTCCCATCTAGCCTCTCAGTACAGGTCCCTACTGGCTCCGACGAGGGCCCATCTCTTGAGATACCTGAATTCAACTCCTCCACAGGTCTTGCTGGCGTGGCCTTCTTCATCGGCGGATTCGCCGACCTAGGCAGGTCAGTAAACGGGGTCCTATCGGGCATAACCACGGACATCTCGACAGGCTCTGCCTCTGAGGACGAGAACTTCACATTCTCCCTCGGATTAGATGCAAACTCAGAGTTCGACCTGATAGTTCAGTCGTCGATGGGAGATGCCTCAGTCGAGGAGCCCGAGTGGGTTCATGGTATGGCGCTCAACTCAGCAACTACCGGAATTACCGACGGATTCCACCTAAAGACATGGATCCCTAACCTACCGGCCCAGGTTGACCTTTCAGTTTCGAGAAACTCAATCCCCAACGGAGAGTCATGGGCAATATCCCTCGGGCTCGAAGGTTGGATGCCTCACAACTCAGAGCTGATTATTGCCTCTAAGGGAGTAAACGGGCAAGACCTATTCCTAACACTAGAAGGACTGGAGGTGGGGCAGCCAACGTCCGTCCTCCTAGACTCAGTCTTCCGTATAGAGACGGTCGGGGGGATCACTGAGACCTCTACATCAACGCTTTACTCGATGTCAACCCGACTCGATTGGTTCCACGCACAGCTAATTGACAGGCAAGCAGGAAGTAGGACCGAAATCATGGTTCAGGATATTCCAGAGTCCATAGAGATTCAAGCAAGCCTCGGAACTGCAATCTCGATGGACGTCACTGTACCAGACCAGTATAGGATAGATGACATCGGGGTTGGCTCAATCATGATTCAGCAGATGCAGTGGATGGACGGCTCATGGTGGCCTGCAACCATGTTCCTTACCCAGGTACCCGGTTCCATGAACCTAACAACCGAGCCAGACCTAAATTTTGACATCACCAAGAATCTTGCATTCCAAGGACTACCGATTCTAGATTTCTCAGCTTCTAGCGAGGGAATGTCACTTTACATCGAGGCAAAGGGTAGGGCCATTAACAGCAGAGGAGACGTCGTCCTCCTCGCAGAGGGCCTCTCTGACAGACTCTCCGTAAAGCCCACTGATTCTTTCGGACTAAACATCAGATCAGGCGGCGACGGAGTCGAAAGGCTGTATTTCCGAGCTACCGGAATGCCAACCATGCCTCCTGTGATTCTGGACGAGATGGAGGCTCTGGGCGAGGGTCTGAAGAGCGCAAATATCCAGATCCACGAGTTCGGAAGAGTGTCCGCCGAGATCCCCGGCTATCAGATCATCGAGGTTTCTGACGTTCAGGGGGGTCGGATAATCATCTCAGCACGGGCATCTGCAGAGGTCAACGGTGTTGACGTAGATCTAAGGGGGGTCATGCTCGATGCACAGATTACCGGCGGAATTCCCTCTGGGACAACCATGGGGGTGAACGGATTCGCCTCGGACCTCTCGCTATTGAACAAGGTACCCGGCCTATCTGGTTCCACTAGCCACTGGATGGCGCCAGAACCAGTTTCCTCGGGAATTCTGACAGCTATAGCGACATTGGGGGGTGGATCCTGATGGCTGATAAAGGCGGATTCCTAGCCAAGGCTACTGATAGCGACTCAGAAACCGCCCACGTAATTCTGGAGAAACTTGGCGACGTTGCCGATGTCGTAACCCCCTCTAGAGTGGTCTTCGCCTCGATAGTGGCCCTGATCATTTCCCTAGCCTCATTGTTCGCACTAATCTGGGTAGTACCCTACGACAATGTCGATGTCGAGGTGGTCTACATGCAATCCGGCTCCGGGCACATCGTCTTGGCAGAGCTCGACAACAAGGGAAGCCGCTCTATCGAGGACGTAAGCGTCACCTTGCGGTTCCTCGACTCCAGTGGTTCGGAGATAGATCGCCACGACTTCTACCTAGCCGAGCTCCCTGCGCACAGTTCTGTCTCAAATACTCCATCTGACGACTTGGAGATGATTGTGCTCGGTCAGTCAGTCTGGGAGGAGTACGTCATCGAGGTGACCCTGGAATACAGGTACTACGGCGGTGAGAAGGGGCCACAGACGTGGTCCCACAATGTCGGAGAGTGGACTAGGGAGGCTTTCGTTGACGAAACGGTATTCGAGATATTCTAGCCAATTCGAACACGAAAATGACGAGTAACCCATAGTATCAAAGCGAGTCCAAAGGGGGGGGGAAACGATGCAGAAGCAGATTTCGGCTCTCGTCTTGGTAATCCTCCTCTCCTCTACTTTGCCCCCTATTACACCGGTCGGTGACGAATCGGCAGATTCGGAAAACGATATACTTCCGGGAGTCACAAGGATCGAGATATCTCCCGACCCGAACAGCATCAAGGATCTGGGCTCCCCAAAGGTCACTGATGGCCTTGAAGGGATACGCGACTCCTGGGCAGACTCCTCAATAGGGACTTTCACTACAGCAGGGCTTGAACCAAGCCAAGCAATCCCGGATGCCCTGAGAGAGCCAAGGCCAGACCTGATGATCGTGATAATCTCCCCGGAGACGGGTCTGTGGGAGGCTAGGGTAGCAATCATCGAATCCGCAGAAGTAGCAGTTAGAACCACAATCCCGCCATCGGGGTTCCTTCTGCAGGGAACAGGCAGTGAATTGGAGCAGGTCAGGGAACTCCCATTCATCGAATCGAGCCACGAAGTGCCAGTCGCACTGATCATTGACGACCTACTATGGAGCCTCGAAACCACCTCTGAAGTGGAGATGATAGGTTGGAAGGATGCCGATCTAGTTAGGCTAGACTCACCCGGAATGGGACTCACCGGATCCCTGAGAAACACCGCCCTGCAGCACCTCGAGGAAAGCTGGTCCCCCTCAGAGGGAATACACTTCGGCGATGTCCAGCCCACCTCTGTCTACGAACTTGCAATGAGGCCAGAAGTGGCCTTCCTTTCCCCAATCCCCTTCTTAACAACATCAAACAACCTAGCCCGCTCGCACATGGAAGTAGGCTCCGTGGAAGATTACTTCTTCACCGGACTGAATGGTAGCGGACAGAGGGTAGCTGTGGCCGACTCCGGCATTGATCACGACCACGGAGACTTCGGAAGCAGGATAGTGCAGAGGATAGACATCGCCAACGACGGCTCAACATCCGACCCAAGTGACGGGCACGGGACCCACGTGGCCTGCACCGTTCTCGGATCCGGGTTCAGAACCTCGACTTACCGAGGGGTCGCCCCGGAGGCACAGCTGTACATGCAGGCCATGGAAGACGAGGACACTGGATCCCTTTCCAGTCCAGGAGTCTACTCGCTCCTTAACTCGGCATACAGCTCAGGAGGGGCTAGGATACACACCAACAGCTGGGGAGGTTGGAACTCAGGCGGCGATTACACAACCCAGTCCGAGGACGCTGACGATAGAACATCGACTTGGGACCAGTACTGGTCCTATGACGGGATGACAGTTCTTTTCGCAGCAGGAAACGAGAGGGATGACGGCATTTCCCCCCCGGGAACCGCCAAGAACGTGATCACAGTCGGGGCTCACGTAAACAGGTACAGCAGCACTGCTGAAGACGAGATGTACTACTGGAGCAGCAGAGGTCCGACCGACGACGGGAGGATTAAGCCAGACATAGTGGCTGCCGGAGACTACGTTAGGTCATGCAAAGCACAGGAGGCGACAGATGCCCCAGACAACCTGAACGACCAGTGGTACGTGGAGTACAGTGGCACATCGATGGCCACACCAGTAGCCGCAGGCGCATCAGCCCTGGTCAGGGAGTACCTGATGGAGGTCGCTCAGAGGCCAGATCCACAAGGAGCGCTAGTGAAGGCCATGCTAATCCTAGGAGCGGAGGACATGGCAACTAGGGATATACCAAACAACGACGAGGGATGGGGAAGGCTGAATCTAGCAAACTCCCTCCTGCCCGATAACCAAGTCGGTGACGTGGGCATCTTCGTAGACGACAGGAGCCGACTCTCCAGCGGCCAGGAAGCCTCATACAACTTCGACGTCACACGTTCAGGAGAGCCTCTGAAGGTAGTTCTTGCTTGGTCAGACTACCCCGGGTCAACCTTCTCAGGGACCCAACTGAGGAATGACTTGGACCTAGAGGTGACATCCCCCGACGGTACCGTAACCTACCTAGGAAACGACTTTGCAAACGGAAGATCCACGACCGGGGGTTCCAAGGACACCAAGAACAACGTCGAAGTGGTGCTCATAGACTCGGCCTCCACGGGAATTTGGAACGTCAAGGTGAAGGACTACTCCCACGGCGGCAGCAGGACATACCAACCGTTCTCAATCGCCGTCAGGGGGGTCAATGTGAACGATCTCACCCCGGATCCAGCTATCGTACCCGGCTCGTTCGAAATTTCCACCCCTATCCCCCAAGTAGGGGAGGAGACATCCTTCTCTGTTTCCATAATCAATCAGGGCTCGGGGTCCTTCGCCCAGGTTTTCGTAACCGCGCACATCAACGGCAACCCAATCGAAACCAAGTCCATCGGGATGAACCCTGGGGAAGAGGTGAGCCTGGAGTGGGACTGGACTCCAGAGGCATCCGACAAGGGAGAGTCCGAGATCCGGATAGAGATCGACCCAAATGACCAGCTCGAGGAGCTTTACGAGGACAACAACCTGCTGATACAGTCAATAGAGGTAAGCGCACCTGGCATTCAAGCCTCTTCCGACTCCCCTTGGATTACCCTACAGGACCCTTCTGACACCACTACCAGATGGGAGATAGTGATGACAAACCTGGCTCTGTTCGACACAAATGCCAGCATCGAGGCGTCGAGCCCAACCAGAAAGATAGACGGTGTCACTTTCGACTGGTTCAAGAGCTTCGACAAGTACTACGTGGAACTCGGCCCGTCGGCCTCCACCACAGTCAACCTGACGCTGGTCCACCCAGCACCCCCCGACCCGGGAACGTACTCCATCGTCATCACTGCCACTGACGAGGACTTTGACGTAGAGTCGCAGCTTGAGATATTCTTCGACGTGCCTGTCCTCGCCCAGCCAGAGGTAGCCCTGCCATCCGAGACTATCCAGGTGGACTCGTTTGACCCCACAAACACCTCTGTTGAAGTGTTCAACAGAGGAAACGGTGCGCAGACTTACGACATCGAACTGCTATCCCCTGCCGGTTGGGACGTGGGGCTTCTGGAGCTAGGCCCATTCCAAGGATCAAGACAGGGATCCACTGGGACCCTGATCAAGGACGGGTCGATAACCGCCAGAATCGCGATCACCCCCCCTGGGGTGATGCTGGAGGCAGGAACCGTCTTCGTCGCCCAGTTGCTGGTCATGTCGAGGGTGAGCTCGGAGGTTTGGACTTACGACCTGCCCCTAGTCATCAATCCGATAGATTCCGTCGAGTTCACCCCGGCCTCAGGTGGTAGCCAGGGAGGGGTCCCTGCAGACTCGCTTCACGAGATGTCCATACAGATTTCCAACCAGGGCAACAGGGAGCTAGTCCTGACTCCGATTGAGAGATCCCTGCCAGGGGGGTGGTCTATCCAAGGGGGCCTGGACAAGGTTACAGTGCCGAGGGGCTCGTCCCTAGAGTGGGCCTTCTCAATCCAGGGCAACGGTCTCGCAGCGAGCGGATTGGTTGAGATCAGGTTCCTGGTCGAAGGCGGGGATTTCTTCGACTGGAGCACTAGCCTAGAAGCCGTATCCGGGGCAATCGCATCGGTCTCTTTCCACGAGGTGGTCTTCATAGATGGGGCGTCAATAGAGTCCTCTCCTTCACCTCTGGGACTTGGTGCCCATCCCGTCGGCGAGGCGTTCGATATGGGTTGGGAATTGGAGAACGAGGGGACCTCGTACTGGGAGCCAGAAGTCTCGATGGAGACTCCCAGCGACGATTGGGCATCCAGCTGCAGCGTGAACCCCAGCAGGATAGGGCCAGGAGACTCAGCTATGATATGGTGTTCGATAACAATACCTCTGAGTCAGAGCGCGGGATCAGAGCCAGAGGTCACCCTGGTTCTCTCAGGGGACGGCGTGGAGGTCAGGGAGGCGGTCTCGCTGCTGGTGCAGACTATCCGGGAGGTGGAATGGACGCTGGAGAACATTGAGGATGCACACGAGGGATTCTCCACCACCCTATACTTCGAGCTGCGAAACACCGGCAACACCCCCGTCTCGAACAGGATAGTAACGGACGGACCAGACGGGTGGGGGGCGAGGATCCTCGATGCGCAACTGGCTACACTGCAGCCCGGAGAGGCACAGTCGGTCCAGGTGGAATTCACGCCTAACTCGGGCTCCGATGGAGTTCTGACGGTGATGCTCGCAGATGCCGAAGACGTTGCTGGGAAGTCTAGGTCGGTGGAGATAGAAGTAATCGCGGACCCAGATGGGGGAGGCCCGGGACTCGCCACATACGCCCTCTTGTTCCTGATCCTAATGCTGCTGGGGGCCGCGTCGGCCGCCGTTGCCTTCTCGAGGTCAGGGGGCGACCTGAGTACGCTCGTCCGACACAGCCTATCAAGGGCTGGAGGGACCCCGGAAGGGCCAGACCCGTTTCCCAAGGCAGCCGAGAACCAGCCAACGCAGAGCTCTCCTTCTCAGCAGACCGAGCCCACCCAAGTCCAGCAGACTCTGCAGGCCTACCCGGACCATCCCGGTTGGCTCTGGGACACCACCAAGGAGGAATGGGTCCCTGACCCCGATTACGATCACGAGGGGTGACAGCCGTGAACCCCAGAGCATCGGTTAACCGTGATTTTTCCCGCACCTAGAGCCCGAAGCCCTTAGAGGGGCGAATGACTCGGTCATTCGATGAGAAGGCCCTATCCAACGGTGATTATTGCGGCACTGATGCTGGCATCACTAGCCTCCTCTCCGGTAATGGCAGCGGCCTCAATAACCCTATCCGCAGACTCATTGGCCAAGGAGGCCACTACCGAAGACCCTGCAGAGTACACGATCACCATCCAAAATGACGGAGACGAGGACCTAACTGTAACTCTAAGCACATCACAAGAGGCAGATTGCAACGGTTTCACCTCTTCTCTGGAGTCCACGGTGTTCTCGGTCGGCCAAGGTGAGTCGGAGACCACGACACTCACCGTGAGCATAAACGACCAGGCATCTGGGGATTGCGAGACCACTGTAAACGCCAACGGGGTTGCTTCGAACCCCTCAGAAAACGACCAAGACGACATCACAGTAACGACCACTGCAGAGGGCGGGGGCCAGTATTCAGTAAAACTGGAGTACGCCAACCCTAGCAACGGAGTGATAAACTACGATGGAGAGGATGACGAAGTAGATTGGACCGCTACCGTCGAAAACACCGGTGAGAACGACGCAACAGTCCAGCTTGCCATGGCATCTACATCAGATTGCGACTCAGACGGACTTGAGGCGAGCGTGGACCCCCAGCAGATGCAACTCAGCTCCGGAGACAAGGAGACGGCCACCATCACCGTGAGCCTACCGGATGGCAGCTCAACAGAGTCTGGAGACCACTGCTTCGTGCTAGAAGCCACGGTCTCCAACGACCCCAACAGCTTGGACCAGGCAAATGACAGCCTTCAACTAACACTAAAGATCCCAGAGGTGAAGACCTGCGACTCATCCCTACAGAACCCATCCCACAACCTGGACCCGGGTGAGTCAGCCACCAACTCATTCAGTCTAACGAATACAGGAAACACTGCTTGGACTGTAAGCGCCTTCGCTATGTCAGAGGGGGTGGATGTAAGCGACTGGGTCGACTTCGAGACACCTACCAGCAGGCTTCTATCCGAGCCAGGGGGCTCACAGGACAGCACCACCTTCGGATTCGAGATTACACCTGACGACTCCGTGGAACCTGGCACCGTAGACGTCTACATCCAAGGCAGGGCAGGAAGCAGCGTTGGCTGCGAATCACTCCTAAGGGTCAATCTCGGCCAGGTTCACGACGCATCACTTTCTCTATCCAATCCCACAGTTAGCAACGTAGACCCCGGCTCCACAGCCTCTACATCAATGCAGGTCACCAACACAGGAAACGGCCAGGACAACTTCGCCCTAGGGGTAAAGGACCTCGCACCGGGTTGGCAGGTGGAGGTATCCGAGACATACGTCACCATCGATGGAAGGCACTGCACATCCACAACCAACTGCGACAGGAAGAGCGTCCAGGTCCAGATATCGGTTCCATCTAACGCCAAGTCGGGAGTCGAGTACCCCATCACCATGTACGTCAACTCACAGGGAATCACTCTAGACGAGGTAACAGCCACGGTCACCGTGGCCGCAGTACATGGTGGTACCATCGATCTACCCTCTGACTCACAGACAGGAAGGTTCGGCCAATGGGTCTCTTTCCCGATCGGAATAACGAACACGGGGAACATAC
>CEVA01061392.1_pt1 | contig 14033 bp, 11 predicted proteins | sample 361521 | NCBI WGS metagenome assembly CEVA01 (sample SAMEA2622823, study PRJEB7988) | marine metagenome | isolation source: saline water (ENVO:00002010), including
CTTAGATATGTCTGTGGCAAACGCCTGCAAAAATAGCGAAAGACTAGATGTTGTAGCTGGGTCTGACATTCTTTCCGATAGAAGGAAAAACTTCGAATCTACCTGGGGAATAAAATCCACATACGAAAACTATCAAGAAATGATTGACAGGGAAAGCCCAGACATTGTTGCCGTATGCACCACCGCAACTGGACTACCTAAACCAGGTAATAAAGCTCCAAATCGTGAATTTGAAGATGATTCACATGCAGAAATAACGATTTTCGCTGCAAATGCGGGAGTTCCAATGCTATATGTGGAAAAGGCAATAGCATGTAGTCCAACCAACTTAGATAAAATTTTAGAGTCTTGTAAAAACAATAAGACTATTGTTAACACAGGTACCCTGATGCGATTTGATCAACGGTTCAATCTTGTAAAGGAAGCTATTGAGAAAGGTGAAATAGGTCAACCAACTCACGCTATAGCGTATACAAGATCAAATACCCTTATGCATATGCATATTCATTCAATGGACACATTATCCTATTTACTGGGAGATCCTGGCATAACTTCAGTAAGAGGCGAATTATTACCAAGGAACGTTACTGTTAGTGATAATCGACTTGACGAAGATCCTAAATCTTCATATCACATTAGATTTGCTAATGAGGTGGAAGCATGGTCGATTCCCGCCGGACCTAGAGATTTTGAGATAATAGGTACAGAAGGAACAATCCGGGCAATGAACCAAGGTACAGGTGCAATCTATAGAAAATCCGATACCTACGATGTAACGGGCACAGGATGGTTTGAAACACGTCTACCTGACTATCCACAACAGGAACCTACACTTACTTGTATGGAAGATCTAGTCGAGTCATATGAAACTGGTAAAACACCGATCTCAGGCAAAATTGATGTTATCCACAATCTAACTGAAGCTTGTCTGGCAGTAGCAGAAAGCCACAGAATTGGTGGCTCTTGGATTGACCTACCTATGTCAAACCGTGAACTCTACGTATTCCACGTGTAAAACATAATATCGAGTGTTGCCAAAAATAAGTTCATATTAAACAATGTGTAAACCATTTTTTGACTATGTATATGATAGGCCAATAAAATGAAACTTCTAATTCTACGAGCCTTGTCATACTTTTTAATTTCAATAGCTTTCGTTGGATGTGGTGAAAATTCTCCCAATCAAAATTATTACGATATCTCCAAATCACCATATGTAAATGAAATGGAAAAAAGTTTTGACATTGTAGAAAGTGCAACAAAACAGTTACATATATTAGATACTGACTATCAATATGCCAGAATATCTGCTGAGGAATATACGGTTTTAAGGGGTAATCAAGTTGCGATTATTAAAGACGAAGTTGATAAACAGGACATAACAATATCAGCGATAAAAGGCCTATCGCCTCCATACGAAGCAAAAAAATACCATGATTTACTGGTGATGTACTATGCCGTACACATGAGTAGTTATTCGTATTTACTCAAAAGTATTGTTAATCCAGATGAAAATGTAAGAAAAAATGCTCATGAGTATTCTACAAAACTAATGCTAGAGCTGGACTCAAGAGAAAATGAAGTAGATAAAGAATACGAACGTTATTTAAAATCTAAGAAATAGATAGACTTTTTTCGGCTTTTAGAGAAATACACAACTCGAATATTCAGATTTTTTAAACTGGCTACCTGACACTCTACAGTGATTTAAACCAATTTATAGGAATCTAGCAACAACAAGTTTAAATTTCAACATCATGTTTTAATCTAGGCTTTTTCAATATAGAATGTTTGAATCCTAAAGTAGAGGTTGGTATTAAAAATGGAATTTAAACATTTAGTCATTCACAAAGATACCGATTGGCACTCAGCATTTCCTGAGATTATACGACTCAAGAACGGAGATTTTGTTTGTGTTTTCCGTCAGGCACCAGTCCGTAAAGGCACAGGTGTCCATCGTGAGCGAAATGCTAAAGTTACCCATTTTCATCAAGATGCTAATTCAAGAATTGCACTTGTAAGATCTACTGACCATGGACTTACTTGGCCAATTGAATCAAGAACCATAGTTGATGAATCTGACGGCACCCAGGACCTTAACCTTGCAATGATATCTCAAGTATCATCTGGCGAATTGATCGTCAACAACATGAGACTATTTGCATACTTAGACGAAGGAAAGAAAAAAGATATAAGGGACGAACGTCAAATCATGAAAGACCGTCCAGAAAGACCGTTTGACAGTATGGGATTTGACAGTCTTTATTTAACTCGTTCAGCTGATAATGGATATACATGGTCTAAACCTGGCAAGTTCGGGGTACCCACCATGGACTACTGGACCCATACAGGACAGACGGGAATTGTTGAATTACCTGATGGGACTTGGCTTTTGCCGTTTCATGGACACGGGCCTAATGACAGTTCATTAACCGAATCATATAATGGTGATGAGTCGCCTGAAACTGCTAAAGATCGTATATATATAGCACGATCAACCGATCAGGGAAAAACATGGGGACAGCCATCAGTTGTAATGCAGGATCCAGATGGTGTGGTAGCGTTTCATGAACCCCCTATGATACGACTGTCCTCTGGTCGTTTACTAATAGTCACGAGAACATCAGGTGCTGATAACCATTTCTATCAAGCCCATTCTGATGATGATGGATGGACGTGGCAAGGCATACATCGTACTTCAATAGTTGGTGTACCCAGTCATCTCCTTGAATTAGAAAATGGTCATGTTCTATGTACTTATGGTTATAGAAACGCGCCTTTTGGAATAAAGGCATGTTTTTCTTATGATTCCGGCATGACATGGGACACTAACAATGAGATAGTAATTCGTGATGATGGGATGCATCTAGATTTAGGCTATCCAGCATCGATTCAATTGGATGATGGGAAAATATTATCCGTCTATTATTTCCATGGGAATGATGGAGTTCGTTATATTGGCGGCAGTATTTGGTCAGAAGATGATGTAAATGAGTAGATACATCGATTGATAGGCTTTGATAGTTACACAAACTAGAATAGTAAATTCAAGCCTGATATCCTTCAAATATCTGATAGCAAAGAGGTCATCGGGCTAGAGGCAATGAATTCAACAAATTCTTTGACCGCCGTTATAGCCTTTGCTCGATATATTAAAATCGTATTTTTTGCGACACCCGATGTATATCGAGTGCTATCAGTTACCATAAGCTTATGAATATATAAGAATGGTATCCAAAACGCCGGTATACAGACAATCTTTAAGTGATGTAGTATGTCGATATTAAGGTTCGGGAACCCATTTAAAGAAGGTTATTATGCAATTTCAACACTTGGTTATCCACAAGAACAATAGGTTCCACAGCGCATTTCCAGAAATAATTCGACTCCAAAATAATGATCTAGTTTGTGTATTTAGACAAGCACCATTAATGCCACCTGAAGCATCCAAAGGTACACATAATTCTAAATTAACTCACAACCATGTTCAGGACTCATCTAGAATTGTACTAGTAAGATCAAAAAATGATGGAATCTCATGGGATTCAGAAAATTTGGTAGTGATCGATCAATCTGACGGCACAAATGATTTAAACATGGCTATGATATCCCAAGTATCGTCAGGTGAAATCATTATGAATAATCATAGATGGCTGTTAAAAATGTCTGATGGCGAAGTAAATGAATTGAACAACAGTAAGATGAATCTATCTAAAGGTCGCAATAAAGGACCTATGGATAACATTGTTTTCGACAGCTTATATTTTTCAAAATCAAGTGATAATGGATTCACATGGGAAAAACCTTCTCAAGTATCTATAGCTGATTTCACATATCGAGCTCATACTGGTAAAAATGGAGTAGTTGAATTACCAGATGGAACGTGGTTATTACCATTTCACGGTCTTGCTTCTGGAGATATTCAAGACAGAATGTTTATAGCAAGATCCTATGACAAGGGGTCTACATGGACACAACCATCCACTGTAGCCTATGATCCTGAGCAAAAAATTGGATTTCATGAACCGCCGCTGATACGACTGCCAAGTGGCAGATTACTTACAATTATCCGAACTAACGATGCAGACGGATACCTTTATCAAGCCTATTCAGACGATGATGGTTGGACATGGCAAGGATTGAAACGTTGTCCTATGTGGGGTCATCCATGTAACCTTTTATACCTACCAACCGGAAGAATTCTATGTACCTATGGATATCGTAAAGAACCATTCGGCGTAAGAGCAGCTTTTAGTGAAGATGACGGGCTAACATGGGATATCGATAATGAAGTAATTATTCGTAAGGATGGATTGCACAGAGATCTTGGTTACCCTGCTTCCATACTTCTATCTTCAGGGAAAATTCTGTCCGTATACTATTTCCACGACTCAGAAGGTATCCGATATATAGGCGGATCAATATGGTCTGAGAACGATGTCTATCAAACATAACCATATATTACTAAACACTGATCCCTAAATGTATAGCAATATTCCGATTGATACCTGACATTAGTACTCTTGTTGTTCATAACTAAGTGATATACTTCGAATTTCTTTGGAAAATAGGAGGGCAAGGTGTCATTAAAAGGAAAATACTGTGTGATTACAGGTGCAGGCAGTGGGATAGGTAAAGCTACAGCACTAATGATGGCTGAGATGGGCGCCAGTGTAGCCCTCATCGGTAGAACTAGATCAAAAGTTGTAGAAGTAAAAACAATGATACAGAAAAAAGGAGGTGTGGCCCTTGAATATGGTATCGATGTATCAAATCATAAAGATGTATCTGAAACCTTCAGCAATATAACAAAATCATTTGAAAGAATAGACATATTAGTAAATTCAGCGGGACATAGTTCTCAAAACAGATCTCTATTAACCACCACTCCAGAAGAAATCAATTCAGTTGTTGGATCTAATTTGAAAGGTTCTATTTATTGTAGCCAAGAATCGATTCCATCAATGTTAAAATCAAAAAGCGGGACGATAATAAATGTATCATCGGTAGCTGGAATAGATCCCGGACTTCTAGGAGGGATGATATATAGTGCCGTTAAGTCAGCAGTAATAAATTTCACAGGATTTCTGAATGAGGAATTCAAAAATACTGGAATTCGTGCAAGTGTGGTCATACCGGGAGAAGTAGACACACCTCTTATTGACAAACGCCCCATGGTACCAGATTCAGAAGCACGTAAATTGATGGTATCTGCAGAAGATGTAGCTGAAGCAATCACACTGATTGCAAAACTACCAATGAAAAGTAATATCCCAAAAATGATTATACGACCGTCTTTTACAAGAGATATGTCAGAAATTAAAGTAGTTTAATTTTCAAAACAAAATCGCTATACCTCAAACTAGTTGAATTCAAAATAGATTACCGTATATTTATTCTTGTTCCTGTCTTATATAGACACTTATCGTTAAAGGAGATCTTGTGAAAATTGAAGATCTGAAAACTTATTTAATTAATGATTGGCTAATTGTAGAAATAATAACCGATTCGGGAATAACTGGAATAGGGCAGGGTACTTTTTGGGGTCAACCAAAGGCCACAGAGCAGGTAATTCAAGAATTCAAGGACTACTTGGTCGGTTCAAATCCAATGCAAACCGATTACCATTACCAATATTTAAATCGCTCTTCAAGTTTCAGAGCTTCTTCTGTTTACGCTGCTCTGAGTGCTGTTGACAACGCTCTTTGGGACATTAAAGGTAAACATCATCAGGCCCCGGTTTATTCATTAATAGGAGGAGAACACAGGGACAAGATAAGAATGTGTGCTCTATGTATGGATGGAGACAGAGATAGAAGTATTGAACTCGTAGACGAAGCAGTAAAACAAGGCCACACTGCAATTAAAATTGATCCTTTCCCACCTAATTATGCAACTTGGACGTTTTCAACTCTTATAAACACGGTCACGGATACAGTAGGTGCAGTACGAGAATCTGTCGGCAAAGACATTGATATTGTAGTTGAGGTTCATAGAAAACTTGGTCCGGCTGAGGCAATAGCTCTGTGCCAAAAACTTGAAGAATTCAATTTACTTCTTATTGAAGATCCGATTCCTCCAGATAGCGTGGATTCAATGGCTGATGTATCAAAAAATACAACGATACCAATTGCTACAGGAGAACGTCTACATACAATATATGAATTCAGAGAAATATTATCGAAATCAGCAGCCAGAGACTTGAAACTAGATGCTGGATTACATGGTGGGATCACCCAGTGCAAAAAGATATCTGCACTTGCTGAATCCTACCATGCAACAGTATCTCCACATAATGCATGGGGACCTATATTAACAGCGATCCACGTTCAACTGGCCGCAAGTATACCTAACTTTTTGGTACTAGAATACCGATACGATGCTAGAGATGAAATCGTCTCGAAACCACTTCAAATCAATAATGGATATATAAAGTTGCAGGACTCACCGGGACTTGGAATCGAATTTGATAATCTTACCGCAAAGCAATACTCTTATGAACCCCGTAATATTGATACTGCTTTACGTTCAGATAGGTCGGTAGGATTTAGATAATGTTTGCTATATTCATAAATTAACTAGCTATTCACAGGTTGCCGGGAGTAAAACGATGACCGCTATACAGATTGCACAAGTTGGATGTGGAGGCATGGGTCTTCGCCATCTCTATGGTCAAGCAGCTTCGCAAAAGTCTTTTGGATCTTTCGACTATATAAGCGTTTGTGATGTAAGTGAATCAGCAGCAAATTATGTGGCCAACCAGGCAGAAAATCTTTTGGGCAAACGTCCGAATGTATATACAGACATAGATCGAATGTTATCTACTGAAAAAACACTGGATGCTATTGACATAGTAACAGACGCTGGTCAGCACCATATCGTCGCATCAAAAGCAGCACAGTCAGGCATACATATTGCTACTGAAAAACCCATGGGAATTACCGTAAGAGCATGTATTCAAATGATTGACCTCGCTGAGAAAAATGGGATAGTGCTGTCTGTTTCTGAAAATTATAGGCGGGATCCATTAAACAGACTGAATAAAGCTATCATTGACTCAAAAGCGCTTGGTGAACCTAGGCTGTTTTTGGACATATCAGCTAGAGGAACACGTTCAATGCCACACGGTACAGCATGGAGGCATTTAAAAACATCTGGAGGATACATGCTGGATTATGCGGTACATAATGCAGATTTATTGATGTATTTTATGGGGTCTGTAGATCGAGTTTATTCTGAAACACAACTCTGGGAAAAAACACGATTTACAAAAGAATCATTAGAAGGAAAAATGAAGGATTTTTATGGACATAGGGAAAAAATTGAAATAGAAAAATCTGGCGAGGTGGAATGTACATCGGAAGATATGGCATCCGGGGTAATTAGGTTTAAGTCCGGAGCTATGGCAAATTTTCTTAATACTATCGCAGCACCCGGACAAACTTCGAATGCTAACATGATTTATTTTGACAATGGGTCAATAAAATTAGGAGGCAGCCGATCTGGCAAAGCTTCTGAAATAACCTATATTGGAGAAGAACAATCAATTCCAGAATCGGATATCCTGGCGCTAGTTCCAGACTTCAGTCTTGACGACATGACATCTTCAGTATTTGGAGGCGATAATCGAATTTCGTCGTACGAAATGGAATTCAGTGAAGTTGATGCAAAGATAATCGCATTGGAGTTAGAAGATTTCGCTGAAGCGATTCGATCAGGAAACCAACCAGAAGTTACAGGACAAATCGGCCTGCAAGCTGTAGCCCTGACATATGCATTCTTGGAATCAGGATTATCTCATCAACCTGTCTGCTTCGATGATATAGAAACGGATCGTATTAACTTCTATCAAAGAGAAATAAATGAATCCTTTGAATTGAATTAAAACCCACGGTACTATTCCGGAATCATAATATTCAATAATCTGTTACAGCTCTATAAATTAATATCCAGAATAAGAAGGAACTCTAAATAGACAGTTGCTTTGCGAAGGATTCTGGAGTAGACGAAGGTAGAGAGCATACATAGTCCTCGCAAACAAATGCAGTTGCTTTCCCGTTTACAAGATTTTTCCTCTGTAAAATTGGTAAATTACTGACCGTTTCATCTTCAACATCGTTACCGACAAATACTCTGTTGGGAATATAATGACGGAAAACTTCTGCTACAAGTTCTTTGGTGTCACAAGATTTACTTTTACCTAACACAACAATTTCTTTTGTTTTATCTAGATAGAAATCTAAAACACAAAGCCAATGACCGGCTCCTAATGGATATTGATTTAACATAGGTACCGATGACTTTAATGCATCCTTACCGTACTGTTCAAACTCTTTTCTACCAGTAATAACAGCCATCTTCAGTAGAACGTCTGCTGCAATCGCCGCTCCTGACGGGATAGCGTTATCTTGAAAATTAATAGGCCTTATTATCAAGCTTTCATGATCAATACCGGTATCATAAAATTGCTTGTTTTTTTTATCCCAAAACAAATTGATCATGTTTTCAGTAAATTTGATAGCTGCATTCAGCCATTTCTGGGATAACGTCGCTTCGTGGAGTAGTATTAATGAGTTTACTAAAAATGAGTAATCCTCTAGATATCCTTGTAGCTTTGCTTGACCATTCCTACTAGTTCTTAACAACCTGTCTTCCGTAACTAAAGTTTTAAGAATATAATCAGCACCTCTTTCAGCAATAGACACGTAATCACTTCTGCCCAAAATACTTCCTGCTTCCGCGAAGGCCCCAATCATTAAGGAATTCCAAGATGTTAGTATTTTGTCATCAATACCTGGTGATGTTCGAGTAGCCCTAGATTCAAGTAGCAATGATTTAGACTGCGATATAAGATTTTCAAATTCTGATTTTTCCAAACCTTCTGAAAACATGAAATCTGACTTACTCATTGTGACATTGAGTATACTCATACCTTCAAAATTACCATCTATATCTACGTTGAAATATTTATTGAATAGACTCCCTTGTTCTTTCCCAAGAAGATCTTCAATTTCTTCAGGTCTCCAAACAAAATACTTTCCTTCTTCTCCCTCAGTATCTGCATCCTGTGACGAGAAAAATCCTCCGGACTTATCAGTCATTTCAGCGATCACATAATCAAGAGTTTCTTCGACAACAACCCTATATGTATTATTCCCTGTAACTTGATAAGCATGCAGATATAAACGGATTAATAAAGCATTGTCGTATAACATCTTTTCAAAATGAGGCACAAGCCAGTAGGTGTCAGTCGAGTATCTGTGAAAGCCTCCTCTTAGATGATCATATATCCCACCAGCTGCCATGTTATTTAAAGTGACCTCAACCATCTCAAGAGCTTCTGGCAACCCAGTTTTAATATAGTATTTCAGTAAAAACTCATAGATCATCGGTTGAGGAAATTTTGGCTGCAAACCAAAACCACCATATTTATTATCAAAATTATCCTGTAACTTGGAAAAAGCAGTGTCTATAATTTTTGATTCTAGAATTTCCAGATCATTATCTTTGGGTGATATCCCTCTTATATGACTTATTAATTTTTGAGACGTCTCAAGAACTTCTGATCTCTTATCTCTATACGTATCAGCCATAACTTCAAGGACTCTCGGGAAAGCGGGAAGTCCTCCACGATCTTGAGGAGGGAAATATGTACCCCCGAAAAAAGGTTCTCCATCAGGTGTAAGAAAAACCGTCATAGGCCATCCTCCCTGGCCTGTCATCGCTTGTACAGCACTCATATAAATGGCATCTACGTCTGGACGCTCTTCTCTATCCACTTTGATGCAAACAAACTTTTCGTTCATGATTTCTGCAATAGCAAGATTTTCAAAAGATTCGCTTTCCATTACATGACACCAATGACAAGCAGAATAACCTACACTCAATAATATTGGTTTATCTTCATTTTTAGCTCGATTAAAAGCATCGTTTCCCCATGGATACCAGTCAACAGGATTTTGGGCATGTTGGAGAAGATACGGACTAGTTTCATTTATAAGTCGATTGTCCATCCTAGGTACTGCTCCCCTTACACCGTTGGATAATTTACTAAATATCCACATATAATAACTTAAATTATTGATATAAAGATCAATTAAAATCGTTATCGATGCAGATCTAATCTTGGATCCGCATTATATTAATTACTAAATAAAACAGGGTGCAAAAGTAAAGTACCCATATTAAACACAAAATAAATAACACCAATTCCTTGTCGTAAGCATTCTCATTTGTTATAGTCATTCAGATAGGAAATCAACCATTATGGGAATAATGTTTACCAGTGATAATAGATAATTTATGACTAGTTTAAACAGCACTAAAACTCCTGTTGTCACTAATAAAAATGAAACTAACGTAACAATAATTTTAATTGCGGCAGGTCGCAATTAATGCATCTTACAATAATAAAAATACCTTTCCATAGAAACACTTTATTTAACTATTTCGATATCGCAGTTAAGTATCTGCAAAACAGATAATTAGGAGCTGAGAGTTTTATATGTTTGAACACGATATATTGATAATTGGAGCAGGGCTTGCAGGACTTCGTGCAGCAGTAGAAGGGGTCAGACAAGGATTGGATGTAGCAGTTGTTTCAAAAGTTCACCCAGTTCGCAGTCATTCCAATGCAGCTCAAGGTGGAATTAACGCTCCTTTAACCGATCGAGGAGATGATTGGGAAGGTCATGCCTACGACACAATAAAGGGTTCAGACTTTTTGGCTGATCAAGATGCAGTCGAAATAATGTCAACAGAAGCAGGAGACGCGGTAATTGAATTGGAAAGAATGGGAGTTATTTTTACAAGAGGTGAAGACGGTAAACTTGGCACAAGAGCATTTGGAGGACAGAAAGTAGCAAGAACATTCTTTGTCGGAGCTATCACGGGCTCAGCTTTATTACATGTACTTTACGAACAATCACTTAAGCTTGGTTTAAATGTATATGAAGAATGGTTTGTTACAAAACTAATAATAGAGGATGGAGTTTGTAGAGGAGTCGTAGCTTATGATATTAAAAACGGACAACTACATACTATAAAGGCCAAGGCAGTAATCATGGCAGCCGGTGGTAATGGGAGGGTATTTGAACCCTCAACCCAGGCCTTAATTTGTACAGGTGATGGTATGGCTCTTGCATACCGAGCTGGTGTTCCACTTATGGACATGGAAATGGTGCAATATCATCCCACAACCCTAGCTAGAACAGGAATATTGATGTCCGAAGCAGCAAGGGGAGAAGGTGCATATTTATTGAACTCAAATGGGGATAGATTTATGGAAAAATATGCCCCTGATTATATGGAATTAGCTTCAAGAGATGTAGTTTCAAGATCTGAGCAAACAGAGATTGACGAGGGTAGAGGTATTGACGGTAATGTACTACTTGATGTTAGACATTTAGGTAGAGATTTTATTGAAAAAAGATTAGGTTATCTTCAGGAAGTTTCTTTAGAATTTTTAGGTATTGATATGGCTGAACAAGCCGTACCTGTTAGACCTGGTATGCACTATATCATGGGCGGCATAAAAACTGACGTGAACGGTTTGACGGAAATACCAGGATTGTATGCTGCTGGTGAATGCGCAAATGTAAGCGTTCATGGAGCTAACCGATTAGGTGCTAATTCTCTATTAGATACAGTGGTGTTTGGCAGAAGATCAGCAGAACACGCTGCTGAATACATAAAATCACTGGGCCCAAATTCTAAATCAGAAGTTGACTTAACCCTTGAACAACAAAGATTGCAGTCAATATTTGATCGACCAAAAGGTGAGAATATAGCTAAAGTTAGAGAAGATATGGCTGTAAATATGACCAAGGGAATTGGAGTATGGAGAGATCAAAATTCAATAGAAGGAGCATTAGAAAATTTAACTACCATCAAAGATAGATTAAAAAAGGTTTCAGTTGAAAATAAAGGCAAATATTTTAATACCAACTTGATTTTTGCTCTAGAATTGGAATTCATGGTTGATAATGCTGAGGCCATAATTCATGGTGCAATTACAAGAACAGAAAGTAGGGGAGCTCATTTCAGAACCGACATGCCTGATAGGGATGATAAAAACTGGCTAAAACACACTTTGGTTTATCATGATGTTAATTGTGAAAATGATGTAAGAATAGAGACCAAACCGGTAACAATAACCAAATGGAAGCCAGTAGAGAGGGTCTATTAATGAACGTTAACCTTAAAGTAAAGAGATTTGATCCAGATCAAGGCTCAAAAACTAATTGGTGGCAAGAATATAGTGTTGATATACATCAAGACTCTACAATTCTGGATGCTTTAATTCATGTCAGAGAATATGAGGATCCGTCTTTAGCTCTAAGATGTGCGTGCAGAGCTTCTATTTGTGGTTCTTGTGGAATGAAAGTCAATGGAAGTGCTAAGTTAGTATGTAAAACAAGAGTAGTTGAAATATCTCCTGAAGGCGATCAGATTAAGATTGAACCGATGGGTAATCAACCTGTTCTAAAAGATTTGGTTGTTTCATTAGATACTTTTTTTGATCAAATTAAAAAGGTTAACCCTTATCTTCAACCAGACAATGTCCCAACAGAAGGAGAATATGTAGCTTCTAATGAATCTATGGAAAATTTACTCCCAGCAATGAATTGTATAATGTGTGGTTGCTGCGTATCTGATTGTACTGTATTAGAAGTTGACGATAAATTCTTAGGTCCCGCTGCTCTAGCTAAAGCATATAGATTTGTTGCTGACCCTCGTGACGATGCAAGCTCTTCTCGTTTGGGAGACTTAGTTGAAGAGGGAGGAGTTTGGGATTGTACTCGGTGTATGCAATGTGTCGAGGTCTGCCCCAAAGGCGTAGACCCGATGGATAGAATAATGGAATTGAGGGAAAAAGCACTCGAGGCAGGCTATGACAATTCATATGGAGCAAGACATTCCAATGTATTCGCTGACATGATTGAGCACAGTGGAAGAGTAGACGAATTAAGACTTCCGGTTAAAACTAAAGGTATTTTCAACTTGCCTGAACTAATTAAATTGATACCACTAGGAATCAGAGCTCAATTAAAAGGCAAACGGCCACCGATAATTCATAAAAAAAACCCTGGTCAAGAACACGTACGAAGTATTTTCAGAAAGGCAAATAAAGACAAATGAAATATGCTTTTTACCCAGGTTGCGTCTCTAGAGGAGCTGCACCCGAACTATTCAAGTCAACGATTGAAGTCTGCAAAAGATTAGATATTGAATTGGAATATGAGCCTATGAGGTCTGCGTCCTGTACAGGGTCTGGGATACTTCAAGAAAAAAATCTCAGACTTGCCGACACACTAAATGCAAGAACGTTTGCTTTAGCTGAACGAACTGGACTCCCTCTCATTAATATTTGTAGTACTTGTCAAGGAGTAATGTCTCAGGCAAATGAGCGACTTAAAGCTGACCCTGAATACCTAGAAAGTATTAATAAAGATCTCTCTGAAGAAGGCTTGGAATATAAAGGTGGTGTAGAACCAAGACATCTAATGTGGGTAATAGTTGAAGATATTGGGATTGAAAGACTGAAAGCAGAAATTACAAACCCTTTGACAGAGTTCAAAGTAGCCCCTTTTTATGGATGCTATATAGTTCGTCCATCAACAGCCCTAGGCTTTGAAGAGCATCCAGATAGGAAAGATGCACTTGAAAAAGTAATAGAAGCAGTTGGGGCTGAGGTAGTTGATTTCCCAGGTAAAACTCAATGCTGCGGGTTTCCTATACTTACAATAAACGAGACTAATTCAGTAAAAATGGTCGCAAACCATACTCTTAATGCCAAACAGGGAGGGGCAGAAGCAATGGTTACACCATGCCCTCTATGTCACCTTAATTTGGATGGATACCAGCCTAATGCTTCTGCACAAGCAAAACAACCAATAGATCTACCGATTATCCATCTGCCCCAATTACTTGGATTGGCAATGGGAATAGATCCAAAACTAATGAGAATGGATAAACATATTGTTTCTACACAAAAAATACTCTCAGAAGTCTCCTTGAAACCTTAAGTTTTA
>CEVA01204206.1_pt1 | contig 13995 bp, 15 predicted proteins | sample 361521 | NCBI WGS metagenome assembly CEVA01 (sample SAMEA2622823, study PRJEB7988) | marine metagenome | isolation source: saline water (ENVO:00002010), including
GAATCGGCAAGCAACTGGCCGAAGGCACGGACGCTACCGCACTCCTGAAGGATATGACCGAGCAAGTCGAAGTCGTGAATCTCCTGCAGGTCGAAATCCAGGCCCTCGCCGATGCGCCAGAGGGCCGGTTGAGCGCTGACTCACTCGAGCGCCTCAAGCTGTCATTCAAAGAACTCGTAGATCGAGTGGACGCCAACGTGAAGACCGTGAGCCAGAAGGGGCTACGCATCACACCACAAACCAAAAAAGCGGTCTCCTGACACCGGGATGAAAGACTTCACGCCAGAAGATGTCACTGCCTTCACCGAGGCCTACACAGCGTTCAACCGGGCACTCGATCAGCTCGCGGCCTCACAGCGCAACCTGGAGTCCCACTTCACGACGTTGAACGACCAGCTCCAGGAAACCAACAAACGACTTCAGAACAGCCTCGACGAAGAGAGCCGCCTCAACGCCTATCTCGAGAGTATGCTCGAGGGTTTGGGCTCGGGCGTGGTTGCAGTAGACACGCAGAACCGTGTGACCCTCATCAACGAAGCGGCCGCCGACCTACTCGGCTGCCGACCGGAATCGGTCCTGCACGAACCGGTTGAAACCGTCCTCGGCGAAACCGCCGGCCTCCTGGCGCTCACCGTTTCTGCCGGGGAAGGAGCTCCAGAACAGGAGCGCGAACTCTCCCTGGCGAACGACGACAGGTTGCCCGTCCGATTCAAGACCGCCTGCCTGCGAAGTCGAGACGGGACCATCCTTGGGGCGCTGGCCATCATCGACGACGTGTCCCGGGTTCGTGAACTTTCTCGTCAGGCCAGCCGCGTAAGCACGCTGACGGCACTTGGCGAAATGTCCGCCACCGTCGCGCACGAGATCAGGAATCCTCTCGGAGGCATCGGGGGTTTCGCAGACGTGTTGGCGAGGAAGCTCGATGTCGACGATCCCCGACGGCATCTTGTCGTCAAGATCACCGAAGGCATCGATAGACTGAACAACGTTGTTTCCAATCTCCTGACCTACACGAGACCCGCTCAGCTCAACCTACGACCGGTGGACTTCGTCGAGGTCGTCGAAGATTGTGTCGGCTTTTTCGAAATCGATGCTGGGTCACGCGTCGACGAGATCGATGTGCAACGCGACTACGCCATTCACGAACTGCCCTGTCGCATCGACCCAGAACAGGTACAGCAAATCGTCCTCAACCTCCTCCACAACGCCGTGCAGGCCATCCCTGGAACAGGTTGGGTTCGGATCCGCGTGCGATCCGAAGACGACCCGAAGGAGGTCTGCGAATGGGGTGAAACATCCGCGCCCATTTCGCCGGTCGCCGTCGTATCGGTTGCGGATTCGGGAATCGGAATGTCCACGGACGTGCAGTCGAAGTTGTTCCGGCCCTTTTTCACGACTAAGGAAGACGGGAACGGGCTCGGCCTCGCCACGGCCAAGAAAATAATCGAAGCCCACGGCGGCATCATCGCCGTTCAGAGTGAACCCAGGAAAGGCACGGAGTTCAGTGTGATTCTCCCGGTGGGATGAACACGCTCCGCAACGACGAGGAACCCAAAATGAAAAAGCTCCTGATCGTGGATGACGACGAATATTCCCGATCGTCTTTCGTGTCCCAGCTCGAGGATGCGTACGAAACCGAAGAGGCCGAGAACGGCGACGAGGCACTTACGAAACTCGCCGAAGCCGATTTCGACGTCGTACTCTCTGACATCCGGATGCCGGGAATGTCTGGGATTGAGCTGCTCGATAAAATCACGGAACGCCACCCCGACATCAGGGTGCTCATGATTTCGGCCCTCGATCAGGTCGACACAGCGGTGGAAGCAATGCGGAAGGGCGCCTGCGACTATCTGGTAAAAGGTGAGGTCGTGGGAGACGAACTCGGCCTCCGAGTCGATCGCGTCCTGGAAGTTCAGGAGCTCAAGAGGGAGAACACGCGGCTCAAGACCGAACTCGGAGAGCGCTTCAGTTTCGGCAATATGGTCGGGAAGACCAAGGTGATGGATGAGGTCTTCGAACTCGTCGAGACCGTCGCCAAGAGCCGGTCCACCGTCCTGATCAACGGTGAAAGCGGGACGGGCAAGGAACTCATCGCCCGCGCCATCCACTACAACAGCCCACGAGCCGATCAGCCCTTTATCAAGCTGAATTGTGCTGCGCTGCCACAGGACCTGATCGAAAGCGAGCTCTTCGGCCACGAGAAAGGTTCGTTTACCGGCGCCGTAAAGCAGACCAAGGGACGGTTCGAACTGGCAGACGGCGGCACACTTCTTCTCGACGAAATCAGCGAGATCGAGCCGCCGCTCCAGGCCAAACTGCTGCGCGTCCTGCAGGAACGGGAATTCGAACGCATCGGAAGCGGCGCGACCATCACCGTCGACGTTCGAATCGTCGCGACGACGAACCGGAATCTGCGCGAGGAAATCGACAAGGGGAATTTCCGGGAGGACCTCTTCTATCGTCTCAACGTGATCCCGATTCAGATGCCCCCGCTTCGAGACCGGAAAGGCGATATCGTGCAATTGGCCGAGCACTTTCTCCAAAAGTACAACACTGAAAACGAGAAAGAGATCGGCGGTTTCAACGAAAAGGCGATCGAAATCCTGATGGCCTACGACTGGCCAGGTAACGTCCGCGAGCTCGAGAACTACATCGAGCGTGGCGTCGTCATCTGCCAGGAGCCACAGATCCGCGAAAACCACCTGCCCCTCGATATCCTCACGGGCGCCCCCCGGACAGGCGGCGTAGACGAGGGCGTCAGCGTCGGAACCACCGTGAGAGAGATGGAAAAGCGGCTGATCCTCAAGACCCTCGAAGCCAGCGACGGTAATCGTACCAACGCCGCCGATTTACTCGGGATCAGCTCCCGCACCCTCAGGAACAAGCTTCACGAATACGGGATGGCCGGCATCTACAGGAAGGGGGGCCCCGCCTCCGAAGCCGCTGACGCCTGATCGTCCGGATCGAGAGAGAAAACGCCCCGACCGTGAGGAATACGGTCGGGGCGTTTTCATTTTCAGGCTCACCTAGTTAGAACGGAGACACCTGCTCGGGGCCCACATCCGTCGACAGGGCCAGCGCGTCGAAACTGCGCTTCATCAGGTCGGACCGGACTTGCCCGAGCGTGGGATCCTCATAGCGGTTCTCGAACTCACCCGGATCTTCCTCCAGATCGTAGAGTTCACCCGCCCGGTGACCGTGGTAGACGCACAGCTTGTAACGCTCGTCGCGGATCATCGTACCGTTTCACGGTGGGCCGCCTCCGGATCCTCCAGGAGCCGCATCAGGGATTTCCCCTGAACTCCCTCCGGGCACGCGACACCGGCGGCCTCCAACAGGAAGGGCGCTACATCGGTGAGTTCCACAAGACGATCCGAGCAAGCGCATCCAAACCGAGCTGGCCACGAGATAATCAGGGAAACCCGCGTCAGGCCCTCGTAGAACCGGCAGCACTTCAGGATCAGGCCGTGGTCCCCCAGCATTTCGCCGTGATCGATCAGTTCGACCATCGCTTAGTAAGCGGCGATCTTCTCGCTGACGCCCATCTCTTCAGGAGTCTGTCCCGACGTCTGAAAATCGATCCCTTCGAGGTATCGTTGCGTCACGAGGTCGCTCTCTCGAAACAGGGGATGTGGTACGTCCGCCGGGTCATAACCGTCCAGAAAGGGCTGTGGTGGGTCGAATGGAGAGTGCGGGTCGAACACATTGACGCTCATCAGCCACGGCATCGGCCAATCGGCCTTCATAAAATCGATCGCCACGTCGGCGCACCACGACGCTTGATGAAGCTCGGGCGGCATCTCACTCGGGCGCTCTCGCAAGGTCCCGAGGTCGACGCCCTTTTCTGCCAACCAGGCCTTGTAGGCGTGACCCTCCGGCCACTGATCACAGGGATCGTGGCTCCACTCGAAAACCCGCTAGCCATCCTCGCCTCGCGGTTCCACTCTCCCGTGGGCCCCGGCCAGGTGCAGCTTGCCCACCAGCCCGCAATCATAGCCGCTGTCGGCCAGCAGCTTCGTCACCAAAGGGGCGGCATCCGCCCAATGTGCGTTCCCGTTCATACATCCGTGGACTGAGCTGGGATACATAGCCGTCAGAAAACTGGCCCGACTCGGGGTGCAAATCGGACTCTGGCAGTAGGCGTGCGTGAACGCCAGACCGGAATCCACCAAACGATCCAGGTTTGGTGTGCGAATGTGAGGATTTCCCCGCGAGGCGATCGTGTCGTATCGCTGTTGGTCGGTACAGACCCAGAAAATGTTCGGTCGTTCCACGTATGAGCCACCCCCTCAGCGGATGTTCAGGTTGAGTAATGATGAACACCAATGAATATGCATTGAGCTAATAATTATCATTACTATGGATTGTCGGAGGTCGACCAGGACTCTATACTTTTCCCAACCCCAAAGCATCGTATACGGCATCCTCTCCACAAGGCCTGTCTCCGGTCCTGACGACCGCGGTCGTGCACGCAACGGGCAGCAACATCGTCCCCTGGGTCCAAGAGATCCCACGCCACGCACATCCCGTCAGAATCGTCGAGCACATCGAGCCGGCCGGGAGCGTGCGTCGCGAGCCGACACCTCAACCTTCGGAGGGAATGATGCCACCGGGCAGTCCAAGCGGGCGCGGCGATTCCTTCCGTCGCGCCCGCAACACATCCTCCCTTTCCTGGAGGTACCGATGAAAGTCAGCGACATTCTCGAACAAAAGGAACACGCGTGGTCTTCGTCGGCCCCGACCTCGCGAACGCCGTCGAGACGATGGTCTCGAATAAAGTGGGCGCATTGCCCGTCAAGGATGAAGCGGGCGATATCGTCGGCATTATCAACGAGCGTGATCTTATGCGGGCGGTTCACGAGCACGTCGACCTCAAGTCCGAACACGTTCGGGATCGTATGACGACAGACATCGTTGCGGGTCAGCTTGACGAAACCGTCGAACACGTGATGGCCACGATAACCGAGCGACGATTCAGACACATGCCCATTCTCCAGGACGGAAAGCTCGTCGGCATCATCAGCATCGGCGACCTGGTCAAATCTCAGCTTCGCCACTACGAGCGCCAGGTCAACGAGCTGACTGACTACGTCGCCGGTAGCGCTGCCTGAGCACAAAAGGGCCGCCTCGTCCAGAACGAAGCGGCCCACTTCCTCTACTCCCCGGTTCGAACCCTACGCGCCTCCCTTACCGATAGCGGTCCACTTCGGGCCCGACCTCGCGAACCAGCCGAATGCCGATACCCGCACCAGCGCCCTCTGTTTCCGCGTAAGCTCTGGCTGCGGAGCGCACCCCCGCTTGCGTCGATCGAAACGAGCCCCCCGGATGACGCGTTGCGAACGATAACCTGCGTCAGCGTGGATTCCCGATGCGGGGCCTCGCGGATCGATCTGGAACCCTCCAGTGTAGGGTCGATACCAGTCCTCCACCCATTCTGCCACGTTTCCGGGCACGTCGTAGATTCCCCACCCGTTGGGACGTCGTGTGGCGACCGGGTGGACGTAGCCTTCGCCTCGGTCACCCGTGTTGGCCTGGATCCACGCATACTCCGCCAGTTCCGCGCCAGCCCCCCACGACGACTGTGACCCCGCCCGCGCCGCATATTCCCATTCGGCCTCAATCGGCAATCTGTAGACCTCGCCACCCGTGTGGGCGTTTAGCACGTCCAGGAGATCTCGGACACCCGCCCAGCACGTGCTCTCTGCTGGATAGGCATCTCCCTCTGGCGCGAACACCAAACCATCCGGATTCCCGATTCGCTCGATGACATCCCGATAGGTGCGCCAGGGATACATCCCCATCGCCAGAACCCACTGCTTTTGCGTGAGTTCGTGGTGGCTGATGTAGAAGTCACGCATCAATACGACATCGACCCTGGGACCTTCGTCGGCGGACCGACCTGGCTCTGATTCGGAAGAACCCATCCTGAAACGGCCTGCCCGGACCATCTCGATTTCCCCGCCGCCCGGAAGCGAAAAGGTTCGGATTTCCTGTGGATGAGGGATCGCAAAGGAGGAACGACGACCGTCCAGGTCCAATTGAAGGTGGTATTCGCGACCCGCGTTCAGCGGAAGGCTCGACCACGCCCCCAGCGGACGCCCTGCCTGCTCGGCGAACGCCTCGTAGTAACCGGAGACTGGAGCCAGCGGAAATGTGGACTTCCCGCGGTCGTCCGTCAGACCATACAGAGGGGTACCGGAACCCGAGGGACGGAGTTTGAGCTCCACGCCTTCGATCGGCAAACCGGTGTCGGTGAGCGTCACAACCACCGATAGTCGCTTGGGGATGGCTGGCTTGAGACGGACCTCGGGTGCGAGGGAAAGCGCGCCATCCTGTCCACATCCCATTACAGAGAGCATCGCCAGCCAGAGACCCAGGCGCAGGGGGAGAATGCGCACGGATCACCTTCCTGAAGAGGAATGTCAGGAATGATAGCGAATGTGTTATCGTTATCGGTCGGCCTCGAGAAAACTGGAGCCCGGACTCCAAAATTTGCAATGTAAGACTCTAAATTTCAAGTAGTTGTAACCATACCAACGTCCCGGACGCTCACTGGAACCCACGAAGTTCACAGTCGTTAAAGACGACAAATCATTAGAAAGACACTGTACAGTAAGTATACAAATTAGCGTATCTTATTATTGTAAGACAGAAAATCGCGGTCTTGGGGCGTTTGAGGCCCCCCACACGGAAGTCGAAGGCGCCCAACCCTCCCGTGGGCGCGCCTTCGCTACGTACGGTCAGGAGCCACGGAAGGCCCGATTCGGATCGAGTGGGTCTTGACCAGGCAGAAAACACGCTCACCCTCCTTCAATCCAAGCTCCACGACCGCTTCAGGCGTCACCTCCACGAGCAAGCGCTTTCCCACGTCCACCGAAACCATCGACACTGCGCCCGCTCTGCGAACCTCTCCGACTCGACCTTGCAGGGCATTCCGAAGACTTAGACCCTCAGGTTCCGTCCTTGAGAGGATGATGTCGTTCGCTCGGATTCCGATGAACAGTCGATCCCCCACCGGTCGGTCGCACAGCGGAACCTTGATGACCTGATCCTCGTACGCCACCCGCGTCAGGCCCGCATCAGGATCGTTCGAGGACACCTGCACCTGCAGGACGTTCTCGAACCCGTAGTCCCCGAGCAAGGGAACGACCGTCTCGTGGTGGGCCACGTCGAAAAAGTCTCCCTGCGTGACGCACTTTCCGTCTGACAGGATGACGACCTGGCCTGTGAGCTGCAGGATGTCGCCGACCGAGTGACTGACGCAGAGCATCGGCAAGCCGAGCGTATCCCGAATCGAACGTAGATACGGCAGAATTCGGTTCTTCAGCCCGGGATCCAGTGCCGCAAGGGGCTCGTCGAGCGTCAGCAGATCAGGAGATCGGAGAAGTGCGCGCCCCAGCGCCACCCGTTGCCGTTCTCCCCCCGACAGTTGCCGGGGTCGATGTGCGAGCCGGGGCCCCAAATCGAGCAGATCGATCACGTCTTCGGGATCCAGCCTCCGGTCGCCGGGTGAAAGGAGATCGTAGCCGTAGTGGAGGTTTTGGAGCACGCTCAGGTGCGGAAACAGCAGACCGTCCTGGAACACGCACCCGATTCCCCGGGCTTCCGGCGGGACTCGGATCTTTCGCGCAGACGAGAAGACCACGCGGTCTCCGATCACAATCTCGCCCTCGTCGGGGTCCATCAGGCCCGCCACCATCCCCAGCAGTGTCGATTTCCCCGCTCCGGAAGGCCCGAACAATGCCGTCACGAGGTAGGGGCAGCGAATGTCCACATCGAGCGTGAATGGGCCCAGATGCTTGATCGCTCGGACCTGGAGGAAATCAGCCACGCCGCACCCGCCTTGTCAGCACCTCGCTCGCGGCAAGAGCAGCCAGCGACAGAGCAATCGAAAGCAGGACAAGGCCGAGCGCCGCCCGATCGCCTCCAGGCTGGTTGATGAAGGTGTAGATGGCCAGCGGCAGAGTCCGGGTCTGACCGGGAATGTTCGACACGAACGTGATCGTCGCTCCGAACTCGCCCAGACTTCGCGCAAAGCTCAACAACCCGCCCACGAACACCCCCGGCAGCGCCATCCTCAGCGTGACCGTCGAAAAAGCCCGAATTCTTCCCGCTCCGAGGGTCCGAGCGGCCGATTCCAGCCTCGGATCCACATTCTCGATCGACGATCGGACCGACCGCAGCAACAGGGGAAAGGCCACCACCGCCGACGCCAGGACCGCCCCCTTCCAATCGAATGCCACCTGGATCCCCACCTGTTCCAGCAGCATCCCCACGGGGCCACGTTGGCCCAGGAGCATCAGCAGAAGATACCCGGTCACCACCGGAGGGAGAACCAGGGGGAGGTGCAGGATCCCATCCAGCAGCACCTTGCCCCGGAAACTGGAACGAGCCAGAAGCCAGCCGCACAAAACACCCGGTGGCAGACTGATCGCGACGCAGGCCACCGCGACCTTCAGAGACAACCAGACAATTTCAAGGGCTTGAGGATTCACGAGGGAAGCCGGTCGACCGTGGCGAAACCGGCAAGGTTCGTCCGGATGAGCGGACTCGGGGAAGGAATTTCTTTCGCAACCCGGCCCCAGAAGAGCGACGCCGGTATCTTCGAAATTTTCATAACACGTTTATTAACAGCCATATGAGACATAGGACAACTTCGCCAGACTGCGCCCCCTTGAATCGGTACAGGCTTTGCTCACCCGAAGGTCGGAATGGGGCTCCGTCCGTCCTCGAGGTCGGGCGACGCCGTGGGCCCACTACACATGCCACAGGGAGTGCTTCATGCTCGTTCGAAACCTGGTCTTCAACAAGACGAACGTACCGCTTCTCAACAAAGTACTCAACGTCTCGTCAGCGCGACACCGCGCGATTTCGAACAACATCGCGAATGCCAATACCGTGAACTACGCTCGAAAAGAAGTCAACTTCGCCGACTATCTCCGGGCCCAGGTCAATAAGCCGCCAGTGGTCGGACGCAAGACGGACGGACGCCACATGCCCGTCGGTCTCCCGGACCCTGTAGCCGGCCCCCGCGTCTACGAACCCGATCCAGGACCCAACACGACCGGAATCAACAACGTCGACATCGACCAGGAAATGGCCGATCTCGCCGAGAACCACCTCCTCTATAACATCGGAAGCCATCTCGTCAGCCAGAAATTCCGTGGACTCAGAAAGGCGATTTCAGGTCAGATCACAGGCTGATCGATCCTGATCGGAATCCGACATGAACCTTGGCCCTCTGACACCATCGTCACTCGCCGCTACGGTGAGCCACACGCCTGGCGGCAGAATCGATTTTACCCTCGATCAACCCGCTTCGCCCCATCCACAGCCGCAGCGAGCGGACGAAGCTTCATCACTGTCCAGCTTCGACATCGTCACCGCAGAAGAGAACGCCGCAATCACGAGTGCGTTCGTTCGGCCCGAAAGCGGGTACCGCAAAGACGGACGGACGACTGGCGGCCCTCATCCTATCGGCCAACATCTCGATCTGAGCGTCTGAGGAAACAAATGTTTCGAATCCACCCCACACTTCTCGTCATCGCCACGATGCTCTATCCCGTGGGTGCAATCGCAGAGGTTCAGGGAGCGCAACCCCATTCGATTCAGCGTCTGCTTAAACGAAGCACCGCGCCCTCCGTGGCCGAGCGCATTCTTTACCTGAGCACGGGCCGTCGTCTGCCGTCGATCGATCCTCCCAAGAATATCCAGGTGTCCAACCTCGATGGACTCGTGGAACCCGATCCGCTCAAACGCCCTGTCTTTCGTCCGACCCCCATCACACCGCCCGTTCCCATTTTCGATCCGTCTGGACGTGCCAGCCTCAGCCAACGCGTCCTCCGGAGGATCGAAGGTTTCGATCCCCTGATTCAGCGCTATAGCAAGGTACACGCGCTCGACGCGAATCTTATTCGGGCGGTGATCTATGTCGAGTCGGCTGGCAAAAGCGATGCGCGCTCCCACAAAGGGGCCCAGGGCCTCATGCAGCTCATGCCGGCAACGGCCCAGGACATGGGTGTGAGAAATCCACTCGACCCGGCGCAGAACATCTACGGTGGGACCCGATACCTGGCCAAACTCCTGGGCGAATTCAAACGCCCCGAGCTCGCGCTCTGGGGCTACAACGCCGGCCCTGAATCTGTAAAGAGACGGCGTTTGCCTCTCGAGACCAAGCGTTACGTTCCCGAGGTTCTTCGTGTAAAGAACCTCCTCGACCAGCAAGGGACCTGACTGTGCCGATTCGATCTCTCGTCAATGCCACCACACAAGGCCCGACCGGGTCTTCTTCCCTCACGCAGCGGTCTTTCCGCCAGCTGGAGCAAGGCGGTCGAAGCCTCGGTCCGACCGAAGCGAGGGCGGCCGAGCAGAACAGACAGGTTGACGGCGAGTTTTACGGCCTCGTCAAAGACTTCCTGGGAGACGTGAATGCCCTGCAGAGCCGGTCCGGAGACGCGCTGGAGGCCTTTGTTGCAGGCGAAATTACCGACCTCCATCAGGTCATGGTCGCCAGCCAGGAAGCTGGTATCGCGATGGACCTACTGATTGAAGTTCGAAACCGTGTCGTAGAGTCGTTCCAGGAGATCATGCGCATCCAGGTCTGACCCGGATGACCACCTCGCGCGAATCTCGGTGTTTTCAGCGCAGATAACTGCGCCCCATACGTCAACGACGGAACCGTTCAATGGACTCACTGAAAGCATTTCTCGGCAAGATGAGAGAAGAATTCGAAGGCATGGACCGCAACCGCAAGATCGTGGTTGGCGCAGGCGGTGGTGCCCTCCTCCTCGTTCTGATGTTCTTCACCATGTCGGGAAGCGAGCCGCAGGTCGAGTATCTCCCCCTCTACACCGACATCGACATGAAAGAAGCTGGAGAGCTCAGCACAAGGCTCCGGGAGATGAATAAGGATTTCCAGATCTCCGGAGACGGTTCTGTGATCCTCGTTCCTGTCGAGGATCGACTGATGCTGCGAAACATGTTGGCAGGCGAGGGCTTTCCTAAAACGGGATTCGTAGGCTACGAAATCTTCGACGAGATCCCGCTCGGAATGACCGAATTCCTTCAGGATGTCAAACTCAAACAGGCGCTCGAGGGAGAACTTCAGAAGACGATCATTCAGCTCGAACAGGTCGAAGAAGTCCGACTGCACGTCGTCATTCCGGAACCCAGCCTCTTTACCAACGAACAGCGCCCTGCGACAGCCTCCATTATGCTCCGGCTCCGACAGAACATGAGTCTGGACGCCAAACAGATTCAGGGCATTCAGCGACTCGTGGGTAGCAGCGTGGAAGGCCTCGATCCGAACATGATCACGGTCGTCGACGCCTTCGGAAATGTGTTGTCAGAAGAGATGGACCCGCTGGCCCGCGCAACGGCGAAACAGCTTGAAATGCAACGCGATGTCGAAACATATTTGGAAAAGCGCACCCAGTCCATCATGGACCGCGTACTTGGCCCAGATCAGGCGTTTATCCGGGTTTCCATCGAACTGGACTTCGACCAGCGCGAAGAAACGATCGAAACCTACGACCCGAACCAGACTGTACTCAGAAGCGAGCAGCGAAGCGAAGAGCAATCGGCGGAAGCCGGGACCAAAGAAAATTCCGTCGCGAACTATGAAGTCAACACTGCTGTTCGTAGAATTACAGGGACGGTCGGATCCATCAAACGGATCACGGCCTCCTTGATGATCAACTCGATCAAACCTGTCGTCGGGCTCGAGCCCGATGCACCGTCTCAGTTCGAGGACAGAACCCCCGAAGATATCGAGAACGTCACCAAGATCGTGCGCGGCGCCCTGGGCATCGACGAAGCCCGTAGCGACATTCTGGAAACGAGCAGTTTCCCATTCGCGACGCAGGACCTCAAGCGGGCGGCCGAACAGAAGCAGGAGGACGAAGAGACACAGGAACTGATCATGTCTGTCGCCCTCAACGTGGCCAAGGGTATCGCCATCGTGGTCGCCCTGCTCATCTTGCGAGCCATCATTGGGGCCATCGGCCGTGGTGTCGCCCGTGAAGAAGAAATCGCAATGGAGGCCCAGCGCGAGCTCGAAGAAGACGACGCCGCAGAGGAACTTCCCGAAACACCCCACGAGATCATCCTGGGCCGTATTGCCCAGCTGATCTCCGAACGTCCCGAGGATGCTGCCAAGCTCATCCGAACCATGCTCATCGAAGAAGCCCAGCGGTCACGCCAGGGCGGCGGGTAAACCTGAATGAATCGAGTATTGCGGTCCGTTTCCATCTCCGACGAACCCGTCACGATTTCCATTCTGTCCGAAAATTCGGAGACCGAGGCATTCGGGGGTGGCGGAGAAGCCGAAGCGCCGGACGAACCGACCGCCGAGGACGAAGACCCATCTTCCGAAGACGAAGGCGCCTCCAGCCAGTCGGAGACCGAAGACTCGGAGCAACCGGAAGAATCGGAAGAGTCCGAACAGTCGGAGGAACAGGCCGATGCCGTCCCCGAACCACCAGAGGGTGACGACGAAACCGGCGAAATAGACGGCGACCAGCTAATCGGTCTCGAGGAGGTCGCCGAAAGTCAACTGGAAGAACCCGAACCTGAGGCACAGCCCGCGTCGGCGATGGACATCGAAAAGCAGGTTGAGGCGCGTCTGGAAGAGTTCGAGGCGAGATTCCAGCAGGAAAAGGAAGACGCCTACCACGCGGGCTTTGAGGACGGAACGAACGAAGGCACGAAGCAGGGACTCGCACAGAGCACCGACGAAATCGAGCGGTTTAGCGATCTCGTGGCCTCCCTTCCCGTTCAGTGGAAGGATGCGGTCAAAAACTACGACGCTGCCGTGCTCGATCTGGCCATCCACCTCGCCCGACGCATCGTCGGAAGCGCGGCCGAGATCGACGAGAGCATCATTCTCCAGGCGGTTCACGATTGCCTGGGCTACGTCGAGGACAAGACCAAGGTGATCATCCGGGTGAACCCCGACGACCTCGAAGCCGTCAGACGTCACCGAAATGATTGGCTCGAGTCGCTCGAAAGCATCGATCACCTGCTCATCGAATCCGATCCAACGGTAACCCGTGGTGGGTGCGTGGTCGAAACCCCCATCGGAGATGTCGACGCCCAGATCGAAGAAAGACTCGACCGGGTGCGAAACGCCCTCTTGGAAGATCTCAGAAAGGACACAGGCGAAACCCAGTGAACCTCTCAACCCTCCAGCGCACCATCGAGTCGACCGAATCGATCCGTATCCGGGGCAAGGTCAGTCAGATGCTCGGACTCGTCATCGAGTCGAACGGCCCACCAGTGTCGATCGGCGAGCTTTGCCAGATCAGTCCTGCGCCTGGAGTCGCCCCGGTCAACGCCGAGGTCGTGGGGTTCAAACAGAACAAGGTACTGTTGATGCCCCTCGGACCCATGGAGGGCATTGCACCTGGCAGCCAGGTTACTGCGAGCGACGAGCCTTTCTCCGTCGCCGCAGGCGACGCACTTCTCGGGCGAGTGTTGAACGGGCTGGGGGAGCCCATGGACGGGAAAGGTTCGATCTGGACCGAATCTCGTCGCCCCGTGAGCGCACTACCCCCCGATCCGCTCCAGCGGCAACGCATTACCGAGCCCCTTGGCACCGGGATCCGGGCCATCGACAGTATGATCACCTGCGGGAAAGGTCAGCGAGCAGGCATATTCGCGGGAAGCGGTGTCGGGAAGAGCGTACTTCTAGGCATGATTGCAAGAAACGCCGAATCCGACGTCAATGTCATCGCCTTGATTGGCGAGCGAGGACGGGAAGTACGCGACTTCATCGAACGCGACCTGGGGCCGGAAGGCCTCGCCAGATCCGTCGTCATCGTGGCCACCTCCGATCAGCCGGCCCTCGTCCGTATCAAGGGCGCGCAGGTCGCCACCGCCATCGCCGAGTACTTTCGCGACGAAGGCAAAGACGTGATGCTCATGATGGACTCCGTCACACGCGTGGCCATGGCTCAGCGCGAGGTCGGGCTGGCCATCGGCGAGCCTCCGACGACG
>CEVA01188811.1_pt1 | contig 13992 bp, 7 predicted proteins | sample 361521 | NCBI WGS metagenome assembly CEVA01 (sample SAMEA2622823, study PRJEB7988) | marine metagenome | isolation source: saline water (ENVO:00002010), including
TTTTTTGAAACCTGCATCATATCGCGCGGATCTTCACTAATTCCTCGTTGCAATCCTGCAAAAGAGTCCCCTGCACAAATGCTAGGCGTTATCTTTCGAAGGTGAATAACCTGGCCCTGTTGCAGACCCCGACATCGTTCCAAAAGAATGGAGAGCCATACATAACTCTCATCGTTGCCATGCGACAACATAACAATAGATTCATCTATTACATCGATTGTCCGATATCGGGCCTTGTTTATGCATCTTTCTGTCACTGAATATGCCGTGAAATCTAAAGGCTCTTGCAAAATTGTTTCTAAATCTTCGTTTGCCGCGTTACCAGTCATATTGCATAACCACACGACAACCAAAACTAGACTTCTGACTATCGTCATGTTTGATCGCATTCAACATCCACTATCGCCACCTCGCCTACAAACCAGATTGGGCTACAGGATCGATATTCGCTGGTCCCGTAGCCATTGGATCCCATTTCTTTGAATTCGCTGCATAAATTTTTAGAGTCAATTTCTCATTATCACCCCTCAGGTACTCAATCAGATTTTCTGCATCGGGATGCGGTAAATATTCGGAGGCTATATTTCGTGCCCTTTCCAGATCACCTATCGCAAACTCGGCAAACGCTAAAGTCAACTGTGTATCAACATTGTCATGCATAGATATCAGTAATTGAGCACGCTCTTTCGATAAAGCAGAATTACCACAAACCGCCAGGGATCGAGTGAAAGCTATATGCGCTTCGGCCCATTTTGGCTCAAGCCGCACAGCCTCCTCAAAGCCGATTAACCCTTCGCAGTTGCCAATGGCACTAGCCGACATTCCCAACCAATAGTTGTAATAAGCACTCGGATAATCCCGAGCTAAAATCTGAAAATAATAATTAGCACGGTTATAAGCATTAGCTCGCATAGAAAGTGATCCAGCAAGACTCAAGGGCTTCTCTGCATTCCAGTCCTTCGCTGCTCTTTCCGCTAATTTAGCGGCTAAAACAATCTGATCTTGCTGTCTCGATTGCCTGAGCAGCCATGCATGAGCATAATCAAGCGTCCGGTCTGACATGATTGATTTATCTTTCAGTCGCTGCACCAGATCGAGGGCCTGTCCACGTCTTCCAACAGCATCCAGCATTTGTATTAGGCGCACGGCCAGCCTCATATCAGTCGGTTCAATTTCTACCGCGCTGAATAACGCCGTGATCGCTTCATCGCGCTCTCCCCGTGCGAGGGACCAATCAGCAGCGACTTCGAAAAAACGGGCGGAACGGCTGAGCTGCGCTACTTCAAGTAAAAATTGATCCTCGATAGGAGGAGCTATTCGTTCCTCTCCTACTTTATCGAGCCACTCTTGTGCTAGGGCTGTCTTCCCAGACTTCTGAAAAGCCACAGCTAGCTTATACGCCAATTGTCCTGATTGTGGTTCCATGCGATAAGCTTGTCTTAGCCAATGTATCGCCTTTTTATTATCACCTACCGTAATCGCCACGTCCGCCAAACCAGCCATCACTATCGCTGAATTTCCTCCGAGCTCTAACGCTTTTTCGAATGCTGCTTGTGCAACTTTGGTATCGCCACTAAGCAGCGCAGCAGTACCGAGCCGATACCATCCAACTGAGTGACGCGGATTTCCATTAACAAATAATTGAAAATCTTCGAAACTACCCTGCACATCTCCCATCTCAGCGCGCACGACTCCACGCAAATAATACCACTTCGGAATCGACTGCTCCTCAAGGGCACTATCGTAGGCATTCTGCGCTAACAATCGCAAATGGTTAGCATGGTACAACATGCCTAAATCACCCCAAGCATTAGACCGTTTCGTAGTATCTACGAGAACAGATAGTTTCTCTTCATGTGTCTCTTGTGCGTCTGCAATTGCGGTGGCGATCGCCGGTGATAGATGACTTGCTTCGACTACAAACGGGTTGGCTATAAGAAAAATCCCTAGTACTAGAAATACGGGCATCACCGCGTTTCCTGACGAGAAAGCTGATGGTATTGGTTTATGGCTAAAGGTCCGAACACTTCTCGTTTTCCATCAGCCCACTGCACCAATATTTTTCGCCAATCATCATCTTTTCCCAGACCAAAAATCACGCGATGATCACTAGCAGACGCAAAACTACCATCTGAAGATATCCTTTGTGTACGACAAAGATTTGGAAGTAGATGAACCTTCGAACCAATTTCTGGACCATCAGGATCAATTAATTTAATCCCTATCCAATTATTTCTATTGGATTCATTACGCCAAATCTGTGCTTCGCCCTGATTGTTGTTGATTACAATATCTACGTCACCATCGTTATCGAGGTCTCCAAAGGCCACTCCGCGTGAGACTTTCTCATCTTGCATATCAGGAATCTTTAATTCTTGGTATTTTCCGTTCCCGACATTTACCCACAATTGATTCCGCTGTATTAGAGGGTAAGGGTGATCCTTGGCCCGTAATTCTGGAATCGGGAAGACCGCCCCATTACCACTAAAAATATCCAGATCCCCATCGTTGTCGAAATCAATCCACCCAACGCCAAAACCAGTAAAGGGGGCACTAGAAGCAGCTAAACCCGATTCATTTGTCGCATCGTAAAACCATTTCCCTTCATTCCTATAGAGGGTATTAGTTTCAGCCGTCAGATGCGTGACGAATATATCCACATCACAATCGCGATCAAAATCTTCAGCTGCTATACCCATTCCTGCCTCTGGAGCTCCATTGCCATTCAACGCGACAAACAATTCGGTACCGGCGTCTCTAAAGCGAATAAGCTTTTCCTCGTTGGTTTCGTTTAACCAAAGAAAGTTTGAGGCACCATCATTAGCAAGATATATGTCAACACGCCCATCCTGATTAAAATCTTCGGAAATAACCCCCAAAGCGGGCCCTGACTTAAGGCGGATACCAGAATTAGCTACTTCTTCAAAGTCTACCCCGTGAGTTTTAGTATACCGGTTGCGGTAGAGCCGGTCTGGGACATACCGATAAGTCTCTGGAGTGCAATACGTAGATCGACCCGCAATATCACGGCAATCTTTATGATTTGTTAGGCTAAACTCTAAATAGTTTGCTACGTATAAATCTAACAATCCATCTTGGTCAACGTCAACGAATGATGCACTAACAGACCACTCACGCGGTTTATTGATCGCAGGTAACAAAACTTCTTTGAGCCGCCCATTACCTCTATTTTCGTACAATCGATTCTGACCATAATTAGCCAGAAAAATATCAGTGTCTCCATCGTTATCAATATCTCCGGTGGCTATACCCATCCCATATTCTGGAGCAGACACTCCAGATTCCGATGTGACATCGACATATTTTCTTTTTCCATCAACTAGTACTGACAGAAATATTCGATCACTAATGGCAGGTGTAACCACATCTTCGGATCGGTCAAATACACCGCCCTGAACCAGCCAAATATCGAGCCATCCGTCCCCGTTAAGGTCGAATAACCCGACTCCCGATCCAACGGTCTCGGCTATCCAATTGTGACCCTTCATTCCATTCCTATGCGTAAAGGCAATCCCGTTTTCTTTAGTCGCATTCACAAAATGAAGACCGCTATCGGCAGCCCCTATTTCGAATAGAAGAAGAACACAAGCAGATCTGAATATGCGGTTCATAGAAACTTAATATCTGAATACTCTACTGCAAGCAAATAAAGGCAAAAAAAACCCCCGCTCGCTGGCGGGGGTATCTGTGTCAAAGTTTCCGTTGTGCCCTATAAACGTAAGTCTATAGGGTCACATCGTGAAAACTTAGTCGTGACTACAATCCGAAATTTATCCTTAGTAAGTACATTCTGCCCATGATGTTATCTAAATAAGGTTCATGACCAGAGAACTGAGTTATCGCTTGCGGATAGTTATCGAATACATTCCTGATGGAAGCGTTCACGCGAATCGAACTTAACCCAAATATATCCGTAGTCGTGTAGGCATAACTTACATCCCAGTAAGCTTCCGAATCTAACTTACAGACAGGCCAGGGTTGATATGCACATCTCTCGGATTCAGGTTGGTCTAATCCACCCTGATATTCGGTGTAATGCGGATACCCATGTTCTTCATCGCCAATTCCTGCATAAGTCCAACTTGGTATTACTGTTCTCGGATCGGCCCTGTCACGCGCCACCATTTCATCCCAAGCAACATTTATGTTCGTCACCGAATCGTGCCATCGAACCGCAACCTGCGCTACATGAGGCCCTCTGAACCAGCGAAGGGACGCGTTCACACGAAACTCAGGTGTCGGCGGTAATCGAGAATAGAGTTCCATACCTGGAGGTGAGAAATACTGAGAATTTCGATTTCCGACACCATCTACGGTGATTCCTGCAAAAACTGAATCGTTGTTACAGAATCCACCAGAATTTCTATTCGCCGCATCACAACCAAAACTGCGAAACTTCTGCAGGCTTTGAGTCAAGAACTGCGTCATGCTACCACTCAACATGAATTGGCCCTTGTCGTCACCCAGCCAGTCAGTCCATTCGTTATCAGGCAGCTCAAATCCATAGCGTAAACCATAGATGATCGTTTCAGCTTCTTGGGCACCTTGTGCGGCCCACGGAGCTTCTACATAACTCAGCGCTAATGGAGCCCCATCTCGGCCTCGTTCCAAGGCGGCGGAACCAAAGGGTCGCTCTCCGAGACCGGCATTGGCTCCTGTTGCAATCCAACTGCTAGCGGCCGCTTGACGACAAGCCAAGTCCGCGGCGCTGGTGTACAACTGATCACCAGTTGCGTCATCCCTAAACTGCTGAGGAGTCAACGCATTAAGTGTCTCATCACTTTGCCTTTGGTTGTTGTCCCAGTCGACTAACGTTCCCGGACATTGAGCTTGAACGTACTCGAGAAAACCTGTCTCGTTAAACGCAACGTGAGTGCCAACGTCGACGTTTTCTATGCTTCCCTGAAATTCGACATTGGTATAATCAACATCTAGAACGAGATCGCCATCGAGGAGCTTCAAGGAGAAACCAACGTTGTATAGTTCTGAGGTCTCCGGATCTAACTGAGCGTTGCCCGCATTGGCTGTTCTAACGCCTGGTGTTGAACCAGATTTTTCCGCACTGACTGCAATACAATCCTGAAGGTCCGGGAGGACATCACAGACATAGTCGCGAACACTAGCGACCGTAGTAATGGATTCCTCACCAAACAACGAGTAGAGACCGGGTGTAACGAAACCCTCAGTCAAACTACCGCGAATCGCTAACCAATCGTTGGGTGAATATCGGATGGCCACTTTAGGAATAGTAGTCGTAAATTTCGCGTTTCCTGGTTGTCCAATAATCCCTTCACCGGTGATTTCCGTATAGCGTAACGCGAGTTGAGCTTCCAGATCACCCCACGTATCGTTTTGCATCAACGGGAGATTCAATTCGGCAAAAACCGCTTTCGATTCTTGCTCACTCTTTCTGAGGCTGATCTTCGGTCCACCAATCGCTGACTGGTTGATACCATGAGGACGATACTCCTCCTCTTCCGTTCTCCAATGTATCCCCACGGCCAATCCAACAGCAGCATCATTGTACGGTAGGTCAAAGAGCGCCGAATTAGAGGCCACGAGATCAACCAAGTTCATCTGGAGATCCTGCAAGTCATATTGCATGACAAGTCCTGCGTGTCGGTTCTCTTCTTCCGTATTCACGAACTCGTGGTCGGGAGGCGTTACTCCTGGATCGTTATCCGTCGGAAATTTTGTATCCGGATTTCCGATAACAAAACCATTTTCATCAATCATCATGTAAGTGGTACCAAAGGGGTTCCAGCATGAATTATTGGTTGGGCCTGCTTGACAGCGTAATGCTTGAATGAGTGCTGGTGTTATTTCTTGAGGTTGGTTTGTTTCCCGAAGTCCTTTCGAATAAACCCAATCCGCATCGATAATCCACTCAGAATCTGGTATTCGGATTTCACCACCTAAACGTAAGCGGACATCCTGTCGTTGAGTCCGGCGCAAATAGCTAGCCACGCCATCTTTATGCACCCAGTCTAGATTGACGTTTCTCGGATTCTTCGGAAATGCAAACAATTCACCGTCTCCGAACCGTACATCCTCATATAGTGGAATACCGCCCGAATCGGGATCGAATCGGTCGGCAATACCATCGCCATCCGCGTCACCAGTCCCCATCAAGAGTACTCGATAAGCGGGATTACGGTTTAGATATGCATCGTGCAAGCCATCGTTACCCATTCGATCAGGAATACCATCACCGTCAGCATCCTGCGCAAATAATAGAGCCTCTCCCGGCTCAGTGAGGTACTGATAAATACCATCGTTATTCTGATCATCAAAGTCTAACTGGCGCTGAACAGTCGCAGCCCAACGGATGCTGCTGGTGTCAGTACCCGGATACTCATTCACGTTATTCAGCGTGGTATCCCAACCAAGTAAACTGGAACCATCAGCGAATGCTCTGAATGGATTTCCTGGATTAGAACCCACCGCAATACCCATTCGATCGTCTGCTGTCATAGCATCGTTTGTGAAATCGTTAAAACTAGGCGCGTACAGTCTCGTGTTGTAGTCGACCGATCCTGCAACTAGTTCACCACGCAAGGAAACGTAATCGTTTACCTCGTATTCAAAATACGCAAAACCCTTCTTACGCTCACTTTCCGCTTGTAGGTCCTGAATATCGGAATCCACCATTCGACAGTGGAACGCTGGATCATTCGGATCAATGTATCCGTTTAAGAAGTTTCCATGCTTGCTTACATCGTTATAGATATATGTTTCGCCGTAGGTGTTTCTGAAATTGAGTCCTTGCGAAGGACCAAATTGTTCCTGCCAGCGCGCCCGATTTCCGGTGGCGCCAACATCATCACCAGCCGCAAAGCCCCAGAAAGGTCCTACATTACTCGGCTCCGGTCCATTATCGCTGTATCCGGATCCAAAACTGTGACCACAAGTGGGATCCTTCACCAGCGTACGCGCTAGCATACCGACATTGTCACCCCAAGCCTGGCCGTTTGATTCTCTACCGAATTCGTATTCGCCCATCGCTACTAAGTCACCATTGGCATCCCGAACCGGGGCACCAAATCGACTAGCAGGATTACCGCCGACGTTATATGAGTCCTTCCAAAACTTTGACCACTGCGTTTGCGGATAAAAACGATTTGATGGATTTAACGCTGAGCTGTGACGTTGCCAAGGGTTTTTCGTATCTATTATAAAATCCGGCCGATCCGTGAATCGCATACGATCAACATCCCGCATTTCCATCGCGAATATTGCTCTACCGCGATCGCCCTGAACACCTGCTAGCAAGCTGATACCAGAGTTTGCCGCACCATCTTCAAAGGGCTTCGAATAATCTAAGCTAACTTCGAATCCTTCAAAATCCTTGCGAGGTACCATATTAATCACGCCGCTGACTGCTTCTGCACCATATAGAGCCGATGCACCGTCGAGAATGGTTTCCACACGACCAATAGCAATGCTCGGATACATGCCACTGACGTCTACTCCAGCGCGCTCGCCTCTCTGAGTAGTATCAGCGGGAAGACGATGTCCATCCATCATGGTCATCGTAGCCCTAGTTCCAAGGCCCCTTAAATTAGCCCAAACCTCTGTACCTTGGTTTCCTTGCTGATTGTCTGCATTCTCACCCCAACCACCTGAGGTGCCCAATCCATCAGAGCTTTCCGTACCACAGCATATACCTTCGAAAGGCGCAGCATTGGCATTAACACCCAATTGAAATGATTGGTCAAAAATCACATCGCCTATTTCAGCGTTGCCTGATAACGCAATATCCTCACTATCAATTACGTTTTTTGGCGACGGCAAATCAAAATTGTCACGTCGAATAAATGACCCTGTAACAAGGACTTCTTCTACATCCTCATCTTCACTTGCTTCATCTTCGTCATCGTCGGCCTCGGCAGCAAACGACGGCAATCCCATAAATGCTATGGAGCATACAACGATGAAGGAAAAAATATTCCGAACAAACATCAACAATATCCCCCTCTTTCCTATAGAAAGTTTTTACGTTTCTTGGCGACACTTCCCACTCTTTATGCAGCCAAACCCTAGCGATCAGACACAAGGGGTTAGGGCGCCTATCATTGCAATAATCGATAGTACTCTTGTAGGTTTTTTCAGATGTGAGCTGGTCTACTAACCATCCAAAAGCAAGCCACATCAAAATGCTTGCCGTAGACCGCTTTCAACTACACCTACGCAAACTTGCCCTACCCGTAACACACACTTATGAACCTAATGTGAAAAGAAGTCAATAATATGAATGCACTAGGTCGTTTTCGTTATTAAAGCTTTTTATTGCATTGGAGCAGGCACGAATACCTGCCCAGCATCAACTGTGTCATAGGAGGCCTTCTGGCCACTGGGGTAATTGATTACTAGCGAGTTAACGACTTTCTCGCTGCCCAGACCGAAATGTATTATTGGCTCACTGGACGATAGAAAACTGTTCGCTACACGCAATTCCCGATTCACGGTTCTTCCGCCGATAACTGCTGAAACTCGAGCGCCTATGACCGGCGATCCGTTTCTGTCCCGAATGTCGATGCGAATCCAGTTATGCTGGGAGCCTATTTTATTCATCAGAAGAAACGGCGCCGCATCCCGATTGGTAACCAGCACATCTAAGGTGCCATTATTATCGATATCTCCCACTGCTGCGGCCCGACTCGTATATTTAGGCATAGCGTTAAATTCTGAGTTGATAAATGACACACCCTCTTGATCACGGACGCCTTTGTATAGTCGATTGGTCTCAGCAAAGGCGTCATCATCACCCAAAACCGACGCATCGACCTTGCCATTCGCTTCGTATAGGTCAAGAAGTCCATCATTATCAAAATCAGCCAATACCACACCAAATCGTGTGTTATCTCTAGTGCTCGAGAGACCAATTCGGTGGGTATGGTCAACAAAAAAATGGCCTTCGTTCCGGTAAAAAGAATCCGTTTCACCACCGAGATTGACTACTAACAGATCCAAGTCTGCGTCATCGTCTAAATCTTCAACCGCCACTCCCATACCAGCTTTCGCTAGGCCCATATCATCCATAGCCACACCGTACTCAGCTGCCACATTAACAAAGCGCATATCGCCTTGATTAATCCATAACTGATTTATCGTTTGGTCATTAGCCACAAAAATATCGACCCTTCCGTCTTTATTGAAATCTCCTATCCCTAGACCTAATCCATTTCCGTAGGAGCGGCTAACCCCAGAGCTCTCAGTTACATCAGCAAATGTTCCATCCCCCTTATTCTCATAGAGTCGATCCTGTGCTGGAGCGCCATAAGTATTGGGAGAACAATAGGTGGGCACTCCCCGAATACGACATTCACGCTCGATAGAGAGCGACCATTCGATGTAATTGACAACAAACAAATCGAGGTCACCATCGTTATCAGCGTCTACAAATGCTGCGGCAGTACCCCACCCGTCGTCATTTACCCCTGCCTGAAGCGATACTTCTTTAAATTTGTAGTTACCATCATTGCGCCAAAGGGTGTTGGGACCTACATTGGTCACATATATATCCATGTCACCATCGTCATCGTAATCGCCTACAGCAACCCCCATCCCGTAGCCTCGATCCGCCATCTCTAGAGATTTTTCGAACGTGCCATCCCCTCGGTTTATGTACAACCGATTAGGTTCCCTCAGTTTAAGGTTTTCAGCGTAACGACCTCCGCCTTGAACAAAATAGGCATCCAAATCCCCATCTGAATCAATATCGACTAGAGCGGCTCCACTTCCGACGATTTCCGGTAGTAGTGCCAATTCATTCGTTTGCTTCCCGTAACCCGAGACATGCACAAAATCGATCCCCCTGCTTCGTGCTTCATCCTCAAACCAGTTAGTTCCTGCAGCCGTATGTCCGCCATCCGGTAATGAACAACCCGGTAGATAAATAAAAAAAGTAATCAAACAACAGTAGCGAATAAGATTCATTGTTCCTCAAAGTCAAACCCAAGCAGCGATAAACGTTTCCGTGCAGAAGATATATCAGATTGTTTTACATCGTAGGATTCAGCCGTGCTGAACGCCGTTGCTGCCTCGCCGAACCGATTCAATTCAATGAGAGCATGGCCTAAAAACAAATAGCTTCGAACCATGCGGGGGTCGATATTAATGGCCGTTTCAAATTCCCTGACTGCCTCAAGCCATTTACCTTGAGTACCCTTTATAAGACCTGCATAGAACGCCATTTGTGCATTCCCAGCACCAGCCAAATTAGCTTCTTCTATAGCTGTCAAAGCCTCGTCGTGACGTCCAAGGTCTGACAGAAGCATCGCACGACGTTGAAGAGCCCGATTCATTGTCGGCCGAAGTTTTAAAACCCGATCGAAATGATTCAACGCACGCTCTCGATCGCCCGATAATTCATAGGCTGTTGCTAGATTAAAGTGTAGTAGGAAGTAGTCCCCATGCATGTCTATCGCCTCATTATAAATTTGAAGCGCTTCATTCATTTGGTTCTTGCGCACATATGCAGTCGCCAAATTATTAAGTAGCGAAGGATCTTCAGGTTTTATCTGACGCAATTTCTTTAAAATCGTGAGCGCTCGATCAACTTGCCCCTTAGCCAGTAACGTTTCGGCCATTTTGAGTTCACCGCTAACCCCCCGAACCGAAGCGTAAATCTGATCCCTGCGTTGATCAGGCCAATCGTACTTTACCTCGGCCACTGATTGCCCCAGTGCCTTTAGGTCCTCTGTTCTTCCGACTCGCCTGTAGGCTGTTCTTAACGGATGTCTAACCTGGGAGTCGAACATCCCCCCAAGCAGGGGTTCGAGAAGTTCAATCGCTTGCTGAGGATTATTCATACCGATGAGTGCTCGCGCCCGCACCATATTGGCAATAGAACGTAATTGCCTTGGGAGATCAGACTCAAGCAATTTACGCGAAGTCTGGTCAGCCCGTTCGAATTCGCGTTCATAGACCAACCAAACACTCTTTCGCAATAATGCTGGGGCATAGTACGGATCAATCTTCAGTGCCAAATCAACCGACTGAATAGCCGCATGTAAATCTCCAATTTCTGATTGCACTATCCCCATATAATAAGGCCACCGAAATTCTTCAGGGGATAAAAACGTTGCTTCCTTATAAGTCGATATCGCTTCAACATAGAAGCCGTTGGCATCATACGCCATCGCTAAATTGCCACGTGCTGTACCAGATTCTAAGGAGTCAACTGCCCCTTGATATCGACTGTGAAGAAACTCCCTAAGTTCAGTTTCTACGCCTTCCAAAGGAGGCTTTACCGGAAGCGAATCGTCTTGCAAACAACCATTTAAGAGGAGAACAGAACACGCCAATAAAAAAACATAACAATAAAGGGCCATACCGAACTTTAACCCGCCAAGCCGGATTTTAACCATCCCTTTTATACTCTAAAATCAGTTAAGATCGGTGCATGAGAAGACTCTATCTAGCAGTTGTTTTTGTATATTGCCTACTAGGCGCATCGACCGAAGCCAGCAGCGATAAAGCCATTGCCTGTCTCGATATTGCAGAACGCGATATTCGACTGATTTGCTACGACCGTGAAATAGGCTTTCTCAAGACAAGTAAAAACAAGAATATTGCTCAAGACCACAGCTCAACTAGTAACTCTCGAAAACCTAAAACTGTCGCGATAATGCCCCCAAAAAAGGACGAAATGCTGCCTTCAGCTTCGCTAGGAAATAAAAACGAGACAGGCAAGAACACCACTAATGGACAGACACCTGATCCTGAAAAACTAACAATTATATCGGCACGCAAATCCATACGCGGACATTGGTTAATAACTCTAAACAATGGTGAAACCTGGACAGAGAATGAACCTTCTCGACGCCCACTTAAAGTCAATCAAGTCGTATCGATAAAGCGCGGCCCAATGAACCAGCGAATGATCCTCGAATCAGGACGAGTTATTTTTGTTCGAGCTCGGAATTAACAACGCTATCGGATCGTGTAAGAATTATTTCTTTTCCCGCTTTAAAACTCCCGAAATTCTCCGTTTTCCCATCTGACCATTGGACAATCACATCAGTAATCTCCAGTTGGTCATTTAAACCAAAATGTATTCTTGGATCACTTGAAGCGAGATAACTACCCTCAACCTGCTGATATCGATTTATGCGTCTATCTCCGACCAAGGCACTGATATTTGCTCCACGAGCTGCGAGCCCATTCGCTTCGAATAAGGAAAATCGAATCCAGTTACCCTGATTACCAATACGATTTAGCATAACATATGGCGCCGCATCGCGATTGACCACTACAAGATCCATTCCACCGTCGTTGTCTATATCTCCAACTGCTACACCTCGGCTGGTATGGATCAACTCAACCGCGGCTCCACCCCGTGGGATGACTTCTTGGAAAGAAAAATCCGATCCACGATATAAGGAATTAGGTTCCGCAAATACATCCGGCAAGTAATCGCCTGGATTAATGCGCCCGTTTCCCTCATAAATATCTAGATATCCATCATTATCGAAATCTGCGAGGACTACCCCAAAACGAGTCGTCCTTCTAGGATTCACCGCCAACCCAATTTCCGCAGTGACGTCCGTAAAATAATGAACTTCATTCCGAAAAAAAGAGTCCGCTTGTGTTTCAAGATTAACTACTAGTAGGTCTGGATCGTTATCTCCATCGATATCATCAGATGCTACGCCCATACCCGCTTTTATATTGCCATGTCCATCTGCCGCGACACCTTTTCGCAGAGCCGACTCATTAAATTGTAAGTCTCCTCGATTAATCCACAATTGGTTGGAGTTCATATCATTAGCAACAAAAATGTCTATCCAGCCATCAGTATCAAAATCTCGTGTCACTAATCCGAGACCATTTCCAAATACGTAATTCAAACCGATGTGCTCACTGATATCGGTAAATGTTCCATCACCATTGTTTCGAAAAAATCGATCTGGAGCGGGGGCGTCAAAATGCTCTGGCGCACAGTAGGTTCGGACACCATCAATAAAACAATCAGGTTCTCCGTGACGCCCCCAAACAATATAATTCACAACGAATAAATCAAGATCTCCGTCTTTATCAAAATCTGTGAAAGCTGAAGCTGTTCCCCAGCCCGAATCATCGACCCCAGCCTGTCGGGACACATTTTCAAATCGCCCAGTTCCATCATTACGCAACAAAACATTTGGACCGACATTAGTAACGTAGATATCCGTATCACCATCCCGATCATAATCCCCAACGGCCACACCCATTCCATAACCTGTATCTTCCGAACCCGAATCAATGGCCTTCACAAATGATCCATCGCCTCGATTTAAATACAGTTCGTTGCCAATTGGCTGCTCACCCGTCTCGCTGAGACCTCCCCCACCTTGTATAAAATATAAATCGAGGTCTTGATCGCCATCGACATCGAACAAGGCTACGCCACCTCCCATGATTTCTGGCATCATGAAATTCCCAGTCGCTCCAGAGTCGTGTCGAAATAGAATCCCTGAGTGATCAGCTTCCTCAAACCAAGTTTCCGCCTGAGGATTATCAACCACCTCATGCGACGAATCACACCCCAGCAGAAACATGTACAACGGGTAGATGATCGATTTCCCCAATCTCATGAGTCAGACGATTCCAGTTCGCGAATATTAGAACGTGCATTTTCAATTTCTCTGAGATGCGTACCAATCTGACGAGCAATTCGTAATTTTTCAATCGCTTCGTCAAAGCGGCCCATTTCTGCCAGACTTAAAGCGAGAGACACAAAACCCATGGTCATGGAAGGATCCAACTCAACCGCCTTCTCAAATCTCTCATTAGCAGCACTCCATGCTGAACGCGATACTTCAATCATGCCCCCGGTGTAAAAAGCTTCGGAAGGTCTATTGATACCGAGACGCAAACCTTGATCAAGCTCAAATAATGCGGCATCTAACTTTCCTTGCTCTGCCAATAATGTTGCCAACAATAAGTGTGTTTGACCTCGCTGCGGCATCAATTTTTTAGCGGCTC
>CEVA01049358.1_pt1 | contig 13981 bp, 11 predicted proteins | sample 361521 | NCBI WGS metagenome assembly CEVA01 (sample SAMEA2622823, study PRJEB7988) | marine metagenome | isolation source: saline water (ENVO:00002010), including
TGCACCGCGTTTGTGTTGAAGCCAGGATCTAGTTGATTCGATATCCTTGATGACAAAGCCGGATACAATTGAACTGGGTATGAAAGGATTTGAGCTGTAAAATTGTTCTATAAATGCTTGAATAATATTGCTGTCAGATGAACCTTTAACTCCAGACATCAAAAAATGTTCCCGTCCAACCATCTTACCTTCTCTTATGGTAAATATTTCTATCCATGCCTCGCTGTTTTCTTTTGCTAAACCAAGGACATCGATACTCTCTTTATTGATATTTGATACTTTTTGAATAGTATTCACCTGTTCTATAGACTGGATTTGATCTCTTAGGGTCGCGGCTTTTTCGAAATCGAGATTATCCGCTGCATAATTCATTTGTGTAGAGATCTGTTTCTTAACAGCAGAGGTTTTCCCCCTCAAGAAAAGGCTTACTTGATCGATCACTTTTCCGTATCCTATTTGATCAACCGCTCCAATGCATGGGCCAACACATCTGTTGATATGATAGTCGAGACAAGGATGTGGATCTTTACCAGTAATTGTTTTTGTACATGATCTATAAGGGAAGAGTTTTTTCAATAGTTTAAGAGTTTTCCTGATACTATGAGCACTTGCATATGGACCAAAGTATTTGGCCCCATCATTTGTAACATGACGGGTTATATATACCCTAGGGAAGGTTTCTGTGGTATCTATTTTTATAAACGGATAGGTTTTGTCGTCTTTAAGTCTAATATTGAACGGAGGCTTGTGTTTTTTTATGAGGGTTGATTCGAGTAATAGGGCCTCGTCTCCCGACTCAGTGACAATGAATTCAAAGTTACTAACTTTTGACATCAAAGTTTTTACTTTGTAATGTAATTTGTCTTTATGATAGAAATATGTTCTAAGACGATTCCTTAAATTTACCGCTTTCCCAATGTAGAGTACCTTATTATTATGTGTGAAAATATATACTCCAGGTTTAATAGGGGCAGTTTTTAAACGGGACTTTAATGTTGAAAGGGCAACAACGTTTTCGGTCATAATTGCAACATCCCTGATAGCAAGTACCATTTATATATTTAATTATATGAGGCATCTATACCCCTGTTATGGTTGCTATAAATCAGTACTGAGAACTTTAATTTTAGGTGAAATTAGCCTTAGTTGCCAATTGTAAAGTTTAGTATTCCTATAGCCAGAAAGATAATTGAAGATAAAGTCCCAATGCGTATCAGTTCCATCTTTAAATAAGGGTATTCGGCAGGTATCAGTTTTGAAGTTCTCGCTGTTTTGAGAACGGGTTGATTAGTATTGGAAGATTTTGATGTGCTGGTTACCAATGGGCGATTTGTTTTTTCAGACTGATCTTCATTGTCTTTTCTTTGAGTCGGCGCTGCCTGAAATTGCCGAGGAGCACGGTTACCTCTTTTCCGCTTTTCCCTCGTTTTTGATTGTCGGGCCGCGGCCTTTTGGTTTTTGTTAGGCATAGTTTGTTGTCTCCGGTATCAGTTTGAAGTTTATTATTGTCGTTAATAGTATGTTCACATTATACGTCTTATAAGGATCTCAACAAATCACTATATGACGATAAGAATTCGTTTCTATTCTACAGGATTTTAGTCTTTCGGACTAATTTTGACTCGAATTAGATTTAATACTTTACGGTGTTTAAGCTCTTGGATGAGAATTTTGATAGCTTGTCCTAACATGTTCGTCTGTAAGGTGAGTGTAAACTTGAGTTGTTGTTATACTTGAATGGCCTAACAATTCTTGGACATGTCTTAAAGGTGCTCCTCCTTTAAGTAAATGAGTTGCGAAACTATGTCTTAAAATATGGGGGCTAATTTCAGTATTGATACCCGCATGAATTGCGCGTTTTTTTAGAATGAACCAGAAGCCTTGCCGTGTAAGCCTGGTTCCTTTTTTATTTAAGAAAAGATGTTTATATGATTTTTGAGATAGCATTATGGGACGTATTTCGTTTATGTAAAAACTTAAAATATCTACTGCTTCGCTATGAATTGGTACAATTCGTTCTTTAGACCCCTTTCCCATGCACCGTATGTATCCTTGCACAAGGTCAATATCGTCTAAATCGAGATTAATTAATTCACTTATACGAATACCACTCGCATAAAGAATATGGATCATGCAACTGTCTCTGATATCTTCTGGACGATTACGATTTTTTGAATCTAAAAGTTTATCTATTTCGTTCACTGACAAAGCTTTGGGTAGGGTTCTGCCAGTTCTTAGTGAATAGATATTTTTTGCAGGATCATCTTGGATTACTCCTTCATCAATCAGAAAAGAAAAAAAAGATCTAATAGTAGCTATTTTTCTTGCCAGGCTGGTGATTGCATAGCCTTTTAATTCAAGATTTGATTTGAATTGAGCAATATGCGTAGAATTTACCAAGACCCAATTAGTATGATCCAGGTCGAAATCTTTTGTACTCAAAAAATGGCAAAACTGGTATAAATCGCTTCTATACGCGGACAAAGTGTTTGATGATAATCCACGTTCTACTGATAAGTAGTTTATGAAAAGATTGACCTGAGCATCCATGGACGAATCCTAACATCTATGGGAGCTAAATTGGTATGAGTAACAGGATGTAAAATGCGTAAAATTGTGTTGTAGAATATTTTGTGGAGGTGCGTTTTTCCTTGACGGTTGAGTCGTACAGCAATAAACTTTCGTTAACAAGGTTATAAAACATGATCGAAATAGATATAAGCCCATTCCTGTTATCAACCAATTTCATTTCTAACATTACACTTAGCTGGCATGGGTTATTTAGTTTTATTGCAGTTGCGAGCGCAGTGATTCTAGTTGCCCGATGGGCACCTCTCAGGCAAATTGATCCAGATGTTATCCTCTCGATAGCAATCTGGGGGATTATAGGAGGTGTAATAGGAGCTCGATTCGTTCATGTGATTGATAATTGGGGCCCAATATATTCTCAAAGGCCAGAACAAATTATTCAGATTTGGACGGGTGGGATAGGAGTTTGGGGTGGTATTTTAGGTGGGTTTATTGCTGCTGCAGGATATGCTTTAATATTTAAGCACCCTGTTGGTTTGATATCTGACTTAACTGCTCCTGCAATGCTTTATGTACAATCAATCGGTCGGCTTGGAGACATTGTAAACGGAGAACATTGTTCTACAGCGACTGATTTCTTTTTTGGATTTACCTGGACACATCAGCTTAGTGCTGCCCGCTCATGTTCAGATGGATGGCTAAATGAATCTGTACACCCAGCAGTTGTCTACGAAATGATATGGAATATTCTTTCGTTGGCAATTATCTGGCAACTTAGGGGTAGATTGAAACCAGATGGAATGCTTTGGACCTTATACCTTGCTTTGTATTCTGCTGGCAGGTTTGTAGTGAGTTTTTTCAGGATGGACCCAGTTTGGGCGTTTGGTATGCAGGAAGCGCAATATATAGCGCTTCTTGTGTTGGCTATTACGGTACCTTTGCTAATAATCAAAGCCAGGTTAACTGATAGGGTAGAGGATACACCTCTTGTAATAGAAAGTGGCAGTCGCGCGGAGCGAAGAAGAAAAAGCAGGTGATAAATTCACCTGATAGACGTAGGGCGTAGATCAAGTATTTTTAATTCAGGTTTTTTTATACCGCCCCAATCATTCATTCCTATGTTATAAACCACATCGACGTGTTCATTTAGATTAGGTTGTTTATTTCCCTGTTTGAATGCAATTCCATCCCATATCTTATTCTCATGACTTAATTTTAGTTTAAGGTGATTTTTGCTACGTCCAACCAGTCTTGAATCTACAACACGCATTTTTCTAGTTAGCATAATTGGTTCAGGGTTATCTTTCCCGAAAGGTTTTAGAGAGTCGATAAAGTCAAAATCTTCTGAGTTAAATAAGGAAGGAGAAATTTCACAGTCTATGGTAATAATTGGAGGTTTGGGATCCTGTGATTGGGTTGAAAGGATGTTTTTGATCATCTCTGATTTTAAAGCGGACAGGTCTGTTATAGGTACAGAGAAGCCTCCCGCCGCATGATGTCCGCCATAGTGGATTAATCTTGATTGTACCTTTTCCAATGCCTCAAAAACGTTAAATTCCGGGATACTCCTCACACTAGCTCGTGCTACCGTATCTCTAATTGACATTGCTACCACAGGCTTATGGTATGTTTCCGAAAGTCTATTTGCCACTAAGCCAATAATCCCAGGCATCCAGTCAGTGTGTTCAACAAATAATATTGGTGATTCGTCATCGGAATTTTCTATTTGCTCTATAGCTTGTTTTGTTGCCAGTTCTGACAGTTTACGGCGTTGAGTGTTATTTAGTTCAAGCTCTTGACATAGTGTTTCAGCTTCTTCTACCGATTCGGCTAGAAGAAGTTCCAAACTGGTTTTAACATCTCCAACACGTCCTGATGCGTTTATCCTCGGGACTATACCAAACGAAACCGCTTCGACGTCGATTTTATTATCAGTAAGACCAAGGCTCCTGATTAAAACCTTGAGCCCAAGATGGTTTGTATTGCTTAGGCCTTCTAGTCCAGATTTGACAATATATCTGTTTTCGTCGGTCAAAGGTCCTACGTCAGCTATAGTACCCAGAGCAGCTATTTCTAGAAGATCTTCTGGTCTGTTTTTGTTAAGAGATTCCCACAAAGCCTCGACAAATTTATAAGACAATCCAGCACCTGTGAGACCCAAATGTGGGTACTTTGATATTGACCTATAAGGATTTATAATAGCTGATGCTTCAGGTACTGTGTCAGATGTTTGGTGGTGATCTGTGATGATAGTATTGATACCTAAGCCACTAGCGAGTTCAATTTCATCAGGAGAAGAGGTTCCACAATCAACTGTGATCATAGTTGATACACCTTGGCCACGTATACTACCAACCGCAAATGAGTTCAATCCGTGTCCTTCGGTCACTCTGTCGGGTATATACGGTATTACATCCAGCCCCAATTGACGTAAAGCAAGGGTCATAATTGCTGTTCCAGTTAGACCATCTGCGTCAAAATCCCCAAAAACAGCTATTTTCTCGTTATCGGATATTGCTTTATGGATCAGTGATATAGCAGTATCCATGTCAGGTAGTAAAAAAGGGTCGTGGCTCAGCCTATGATCCGGATTTAAAAAAAGTTCAATTTGATAGGGGTCAATCAGTCCCCTGTTAAATAGCAGGGATGCTTGTAAATTGGAAAATCCAGTTGAAGTAACGAAATCTGATGGGACTGTGGGTAAAATCCTCCATTCAGGAGTGGGAATTTTGTGTCCAGTGTATTTGTGAAATATTCTTTTGTTTGAAAGACTGGTCAATATGAGTCCTGCTTCAGTCTTCAAAGTTTGTAAAAATTAGGCTTGCGTTATGTCCCCCGAATCCAAATGAATTACTCATAGATCGATTGATACTTCCTCGCCTAGCCAGATGAGGAATATAGTCTAAATCACAGTCTGGATCTGGTTCTTGTAGATTTATTGTTGGAGGGGCGACTCCTTTTTGGATACTAAGGGCGGCCACGGCTCCTTCTAATGCTCCACTGGCTCCTAAAAGGTGTCCTGTCATTGATTTGGTAGAACTAATTGGTATTTTATATGCTTCATCTCCAAAAACTGATTTCATTGCTGCTGTCTCGTTTTTGTCGTTAAGTTGAGTGGATGTACCATGGGCGTTAATATAGTCGATATCCTTTGGTGTAAGTTCAGCATTATTCAATGCTATATTCATTGCTCTAGCACCACCTTCACCTTCTGGAGCTGGTTGAGTTATATGGTGTGCGTCAGCAGTTGCACCATATCCTACAATTTCTGCTATTGGTTTCACCCCACGGGTTCTGGCGCTATGCTCGTTTTCTAAAACAAGTACCGCGCCACCTTCTCCCATTACAAAGCCATCTCTGTGATAATCAAATGGTCTTGATGCCTTTGCAGGTTCTGAATTGTGTTTTGATAGAGCTTTACAGGCATTAAATCCTGCTACGCCTATAGGACAAATTGCCGCTTCAGACCCACCTGCTAAAGCAAAATTAACTACCCCGTTACGTACCATATTGTATGCGGTTCCTATAGCGTCGGCCCCGCTTGAACAAGCAGATACAGTTGCAAAGTTGGGTCCTTTTGTGCCAAGAATCATAGAAACTTGTCCAGATGCCATATCTGGAAGCATCATTGGGACCAAAAAAGGGGATACCCGTGATGGTCCTTTGTGTTCCATTACACCTATTTGCTCAGAGAGGGTAATAATGCCCCCAATACCACTTGCGACTATTACTGCTATTTCTTCAGCATTTTGATTATTAATGCTAAGTTTTGCGTCATCGACTGCTTCCAGGGCAGCTACTACCCCAAACTGTACAAATCGATCCATTCTTCGGGATTCCTTCTTACCAATTCTTTCTATAGGATCAAAGTCTGGAATTTCCGCGGCTATCGTTGTTTCTAGTGTATTTGGATCGAACGACTGTATCGTGTCGATACCAGTTTTACCCTGCAATAAATTTTTCCAAGTAGACTCTTTATCAAGTCCAACTGGGCTAACAATTCCTATTCCTGTAATGACTACTTTATTCATAGTTTTACTACCAAAATGGTTGATTTAATCTAATAGCACAGAAATAAAGATAACATATAGTGTTGTTTACTGTGCCGATAAATCGATTACTTGCTTGAGATATTCAACTAAAGTGCTAAATTATTTTAACCTTTATGTTATCTGCCATTAACTGGACTTGTTGCAGTGTGGGTTGACTAATTATTCCTCCCCGACCTCCGACCTTTATACCTGCTGCAGCGACCCCCCATTGAAGACCTGTCTTTGTATCTAGTCCATTTACAAGGCAGTGTAGAAACGCACCTACAAATGCATCTCCTGCTCCGGTTGTGTCTGATACTCCTTTTGGTGCTATTGAAGAGGCTCTGTAAACTCCTTGTGGAGAAGAAACTAAAGCTCCTTCCTCGCCCATTGTTATGGCTATCGTTGATATACCTTTTTGATGGAAATAATCAATGGCTTCTTCAGGTGAATCGGCTTTAATTATTGACTTGGTTTCATCAGGATGGCTGGCAAAAATTATGTCTACATACTCTATGACTTCATCTAGAGCGCCTTTTGCTTCGTCGGGACTGCACATACTAAGTCTTAGGTTTGTATCGAAAGATATTTTTACGCCGTGTTTCTTAGCAATCTGCATTCCTCTTAAGACTGTTTTACGACAGGTTGGTGAAATTGCCTGTGCAATACCGCTGGAATGAAAAATTCGTGATGACTTAATGTAATCTTCATTCAAATCTTCAGGAATCATTGTGCTGGCAGCACTATTTTTTCTGTAGAAAATAAATTCTCTTTCTCCACCTTCGAGAAGAGAAATGAAGTGTATAGCAGTAAAGCCGTCTACGCGAGTTATTTCAGATACGTCGATATTATTCATTTTACAAGAGGCAATCAGGAATTCTGCAAAAGGATCATCTCCCAGGCGAGTTAAATAGCCTGTACTTGACCCAAGTTTAGAAGCCATGTGAAGCATGTTGATCGTATCTCCTGCGTATGATTTATTGAAACTACTTGCAAGATCCAGTGGTTTATCACTGTAAAGTTCAATCATGCATTCCCCGATAGATATAATTTGTGGCATATTTACTCTCTATTTTAGAAGTTAGTTTAGTCTAATATAAATATTTTTGAAGATTAGTTGGTAGTAAATCCTGGGTCAGTAATTCAGATAAGGTTTGAGACGATATGTTTCATAAATTATAGGTAATGTTGTGAATATGAGAATCGATTTGAATCAATTTTCAATCAGCACGGCCCGTACCGGAGCTCCTTCCGTATTTAAAAGGTTAATAGGCAAGCATATAAGTTGATACCAACCAGTTTTAGTATTTGCTAGATTAAGGTGTTCAAGTAGGATTATATCCGAAGATAGTAGGGATTTATGTATGTCAAAATTCGAGGTTGAGTTTTCATCAAATGACGGTGTGTCAATCCCAAGTAATATGATTCCAGTTTTAACCAGTTTATTTGCAATATATTTGGAGATCACTGGCCAATATCCGCCGCTATGGCCTGTTTTTATTAGCAGTCTCCTGGTGTTTTTTGGAATTGTAATATTTTCTGGGATGTGTCCGGTTGTATTAATGGTTTCAGATAGGTCAAGCAGGTAGCATCTACCAATTAAATTGGCTAGAGGGATTTTGTCTACGGTCAATCCACCATCAATAAAGTGAGAGGGGGCGTCAATATGGGAGGAGGTATGAGCACTTATTTTCAAAAGGGTTAAGTCAAAAGGGTCTCCTCTTTCTATACTGTGTATTTTAGTAAATTTTGAAGGTGGATCATCCGGGTAACTAGATTTCCCATCGTTGATCGGGCGACTGATATCAATTATCGACATGTTTAATTCCTGATCGTTTCCCAAGCTATTATTTGACGGTTTTTTTCTCATGTCCATATAATAATCCTTTGTAATGATCAGGAGAAATATTTGAGTGATACTAATTTACAAATATCTGTGCCAACAGTTTCCATAGAGACTCATGGCTGCAAATTAAACCAATCTGACTCGTTTGGATTTGTAAGAGAACTAGAGACAGCGGGATTCAAACTGGTTTCACGAGACGAGCCTGCAGATGTATATATTGTCAATACATGTACAGTAACTCATATTGCTGACCGAAAAGGTAGACAGGCTTTAAGATCCGCTAAGCGACTAAATCCCAACGCTACAATTGTGGCTACAGGATGTTATGCCGAACGAGATCCTGAAGCTTTGAAATCTCTTGATGAGGTTGATTTGGTTGTTGGAAATTCAGGTAAATTTGAGCTCGTAAAAAAAATCGTTGAAATACAGGCTGAATGGAATGTTCCATGTTCTACAGGAGATGATTCAGTAATTAATGGATCATCCATTGTTCGATCTAGGCCTATGATAAAAATCCAAGAGGGATGCAATCAAATTTGTGCGTATTGTATTGTCCCGAAGGTTAGAGGTCGTGAGAGAAGTATTGATCCCGGCAAAATTATCTCAGAGATTAAACGGTATTCACTAGATGGATATAAAGAGATAGTTCTTACTGGTACTCAGCTTGGTTCTTATGGATTTGATCTTGAAGACATAGATTTAGTCGGTTTGATCCAGCAGATATTACTAAACACGGATATGCCCAGAATTCGTGTTTCTTCTTTGCAACCACAGGAAATCTCCGATAGACTTCTGGAACTTTGGACGGATTCACGGTTATGTCCACATTTTCATATCCCACTTCAGAGCGCAAGTGATCGTATTTTGAAAATGATGAGGAGACGGTATACAAATGTACAGTATGCTAACTCAATAAATAAAATCAGAAAAAAAATTGATAACGCGTCCATAACAACCGATGTTATTGTTGGATTTCCTCAAGAGACTAATCAAGAATTTGAAGAGACATATAATATGTGCGACCAAGTTGGATTTACTGATGTACATGTGTTTCCTTATTCAGAAAGACCAGGCACTAGTGCTGTTTATTTTGGAAACAAAGTTGATGCCATAGAAAAAACTTCCAGAGTTCGTAGGTTATTGAATCAATGTGAGATTCATTCTTTGGAATACAGGACGAAGTTTCTTGGTACAGTTCGGCCTGTTTTATGGGAGAGACAGACATATGTTTCAGGAGAGTCTAGATGGCAAGGATTGACTGATAATTATTTGAAGGTTATAACTGTTGATTCTGAAGATCTTCGAAATCAAATCACCCTTGCTAATTTAAAAGAACTTGATGATTCTGGAACATATAAGGCATCAAATTTGTAACTAAATTTCTCTCGATGAGAAGTTGATCGTGCCGTTTCTTTGTTCCAGATAACCGGACGGCTTTTCAAGTGCGTGGTTAAATATAACTAGCCAACCTTCTTGGATTGCTAACTCTATTAGCTTTCTTTTTTCTCTTAAGGTATCTTCAGCAGATTGGTCGAAAGCAGATATGCTGAGAGGGTTTAGGTGAAAATGTGTAGGAATTAATCCACCCATATACATTATGCGTTCACTACCCAACTCTATAAACACTATCTGATGGCCTATAGCATGTGCATTGGTTACCTGTGTATAGATACCGGGTGCGATTTCTGTGTCTCCATCTAGTAAAGTTAGAAGTCCAGAATCGTTGAGTGGTACGAAGTCGTCAGGGTATAAAAGTTTCTGATTTCTTTCGTTAGGTTGCTGAGCCTCTTCAAAGCAGGCTCTTTGAACTAGATGCTCGGCTTTTTGGAATACTGGAATAGGCTGTCCACCACGGTCTAATTTTGTACAGCCGCCTACACTTTCAAAATGAAGATGAGTAAGGATTACCTTGTCGATTTCACGAGGAGTTAGACCAAACTTCTTAATTTCTTTTAATAGTTTATTTCCATTTAGTCCATATCTCTCTTTCATATGATCTGATTTTTTTGATCCTGCACCAGTATCAATCAGGATATTTGCCTGAGGTGTCTGTACTAGTAAACAATTTAAACTTAGTCGGATACGGTTCTTGCGATCAGGTTTTATCTGATGTTCCCAGGAAGTTTTTGGAACTTGTCCAAACATGGAGCCACCATCTGGAAGAAATGTACCGTCGCTAATTATATTGACTGAAGTGTTGCCAAAATCCAATTAATTAGATCTCCTTCTGTTTTGACTAGTATTGATTAAATTTATAATTTGTCAAGGCTGGTGTAGATAATATGGGATATCTATGTTCAATATAATTAAAGTTCCTGCAACGCTGAACGCCATGCTTCCAATGTTTGTTCAACCTCTTTTTCTCCATGCGAAGTTGAAACATAGTATTTAGCATTGTTTTTAAATATACCTCTGTCTCTTAACAGGTTAGTAAATCTAATTAGTTTTTCTTTATCCCTGTCCAATGTATCTCTATAATTTTCAATCGCATGATCTGTAAAGACGACATCAAACATTGGTGGTTCTCCGATAATCTGAGCGGGAATTTCAGCCTGAAACAATAGATCCCTAAGACCATCCATCAGTCTAGTTCCAGTTGCGAATAGATGATCATAGATGCCATCGGTACGGAGAACTTCTAGTGTTGCAAGCCCTGCTAATGAAGCAATGGGGTTCCCATTTAGAGTTCCTTCTTGCATTACATAATCAGATCCATGGGAACCTGGGGCAAAATAATCCATTATGTCAGCCTTTCCTGTCACTACAGTTAGAGGGAATCCTCCTGCTACAGCTTTCCCTAAAGTACAAAGGTCGGGAGTAACACCGTAGTATTCCTGAGCCCCTCCATAAGCAAATCTAAACCCAGTTACAATTTCATCAAAAATCAATGGGACATGATATTGCTGAGTAACATCTCTAAGACCCTCAAGAAATCCTGGCTTTGGAGGAATGATTCTTTGTAATGGTTCTATTATGACGCCGGCTAATTCATTGTGATGTCTCTGTATTATTGAAGAAGTCGTTTCTATATCGTTGAATGGTGCAATTAAAACGTTTTCAGTTAATGAATCTGGCATACCAAGGGAATCTGGGCTTGGATTTGGAAATTCGAGGGATTCGGTCGGAGACATGCTCATTAAAGCATAATCGTTCATTCCATGAAATCCACCTTCGAATTTTAGTATTTTGTCTTTTTTGCGATAAGCTCTTACAGCTCGCATTGCAAAGAATGTTGCTTCAGTTCCGGTACTTGCAAACCTGACTTTTTCAGCACATGGGATTGCTCTAACGATTTCTTCAGCGAGTAAAACCATATGCTCATTTAGAGCGAAATATGTAAAGCCTTTGGAGAGCTGTTTTTCTACAGCAGCAATAACTGATGGGTGAGAATGTCCTATTAGCATTGGTCCTGAGCCGAGTGCGTAATCTATATACTCGTTACCACTCATATCCCAAACTCTCGGTCCTTCTCCACGTGCGATTATTGTATCCATTGTGACAGTGTTACCGTTACTGCCACCAGGTAACAAAGAAGAGGCTTTACTTAAGATTGTCTTTTCTTCTTGAGAGCTGTTTCTTTTTGGCAAGTTGTTCTCCAATTTCGTTTGTGATGATGCAGAGTGATTATAGCATGTGAATAGGTTAGTAGAACTGAGCCATTTTCTTGAATATAATGATTAATACTGGTATGAATATTTGCCTTAGGAGCAGACATGGAAATCACAGTTGGAGTTGGTAATATTGTTGAACATAAGTCTAAAGCAATTGTAGTCAATCTATTTGAAGGGGTAACGAATCCTGGTGGCTCTACCGGGTCAGTAGACAAATCGTTGAATGGAGCAATTTCTCTTTTGATCAAAGATAAGGAAATCAAAGGGAAACTCAACGAAATAACACTTGTACATACTTTAGGTAAGATAGACTCTGACAGGGTGGTCGTAGTCGGATTAGGTAAACAGCCCGAATTCGATACAGAATCCATTAGAAAGGTATCAGCAACTGTTGCCAGATATTTGCAACGGATAGGAATTTCTGAATTCTCCAGCATTGTTCATGGGGCCGGAATTGGACAGATTGATGAAAAAGATGCAGCACAGGCAATGGTTGAAGGTACATTACAAGGGCTATATAGGTTTGATAAATACAAGTCGGATAAAGACAAAAAACCAAGTATTAAAAGATTGAATATAGTCGAGTTGGATAAAACAAAGATTCAGAATATCCAGCAGGGTGTTAAAACCGGAACCATAATATCTGATGCGGTCAATTTATGTCGGGATTTGGTTAATGAACCAGCAAATAAAATGACTCCCACACGATTGGCAGAAGTAGCGCTGGAAGTCGCTGTACAAAATGGGATGGATATTCGTGTTTTAGACAAAGCAGAAATGAAAAAGTTAGGTATGGGAGCAATTTTAGGAGTTGCACAGGGAAGTGACGAGGAGCCTAAATTAATTGTAATAAATTATAACGGAGATAATAGTGAGGGATCGCAGAGTATCGGTTTTTTGGGTAAAGGAATTACTTTTGACACAGGCGGTCTTGATCTTAAGAATGCAGCTGGTATGAGGGGCATGAATGGAGACATGGCCGGAGGAGCAGCTGTTTTGGCAGCCGTACAAGCAATAGCTCGTCTTAAACCCAGTTTGAATTTGATGATTGTTATACCAGCAACTGAAAATGGTATTGACGGTAAAGCTCAGCGACCAGGAGACGTAGTAAAAACAATGAGTGGGAAAACCATTGAGATTGACAACACAGATGCTGAAGGAAGGTTGGTCTTGGCAGACGCTTTGTCATATGTACAGTCTCAAGGGGTATCTAGAATAGTTGATGTTGCGACATTGACAGGTGCCATATCAACGTCTTTAGGCAACGTCAGGATGGGAGTTTTTGGAAACGATCAAAATTGGATTGATGCGTTTATTTCATCAAGCGAAAAAGTTGGAGAAAAGGCATGGCAGTTTCCTATGGACGAAGAATATAAAAAACAATATAAAAGCGATATAGCAGATATCAAAAACACTGGTGGCAGGAATGGTGGTTCGATTACAGGTGCACAAATTATTGGTGAATTTGCAGAAGATACTTCATGGGTACATATTGATATTGCTGGTGTGTCTCGCTCTGAGTCTCTTACAGGATATACACCAAAGGGTGCTACAGGAGTTCCAGTCAGGACATTAGTACAGATGGCTATGGCATTATCAAATGATTCTAATTAGGATCGAAGTATACTGAATTTGAGGCTATAAGCTAGGTTGATTGAGGTCTAAGGATGAGTTTAAATTCAGAAAAACCTGACAAATGGATTTTATAACCCAAGTCATACCTTTCGGGAAATAGCTAATCATGTTGGTGTCACTGAGCGTACTACACATAAGATAATCTCAGATCTTGAAGCTGGGGAATATCTGATTCGTAAGAAGAGTGCTAGACAAAATCTTTACAGGGTTGACTTTGGATTACCGCTCCGCCATTATACAAAACAGTTATTGGTTGAGGACTTGCTGGCGGACCTGACTAAGCCCTGTTAACGTAATTAATTCACCAAATCGTTTATTCATTCTGTTGC
>CEVA01016458.1_pt1 | contig 13977 bp, 14 predicted proteins | sample 361521 | NCBI WGS metagenome assembly CEVA01 (sample SAMEA2622823, study PRJEB7988) | marine metagenome | isolation source: saline water (ENVO:00002010), including
CCCGTGCCGGCAGTCGCTGCCGCAGACGGAGATACGCTCCAGTTTGATCAGGCATTGCCCATCTGACGCCACCGGGTCGTCGGTCTCCAGAAACTCAAAGTGTTTGGGCCCGACAAGTCTCGCAGCTTTCATGCCAGCGAATACCCCCTTACTATCTTTTACATGATCGGCCCGGCTCACGGCGGGCCGGGTGTATCTTAAACCTGGCGTTGGGCTGGGGCAACCTTAGATCTGGTTGTACCGGAAGCAGCCCACCCTGTGGTCGTTCACCATACCCGTGGCCTGCATGAAGGCGTAGCAGATGGTGGAGCCAACGAACTTGAACCCCCGCTTTTTCAGCTCATTGCTCATATGGTCGGACACATCAGTCTTGCCTGGTATCTCAGACATGGACTGCCAGGAGTTGACCAGCGGCGTTCCGCCGGCCAGTCCCCACACGTAATCGTCAAAGCTGCTAAACTCCTCCACCACTGACAGGTAAGCCTTGGCGTTGCCGATGGTGGCGGCAATCTTCAACCGGTTTCGCACGATACCCGCATCAGCCAACAGGCTCTGCACTTTATCGTCGCCATATCCTGCTACGACAGAAGCCTCGAAGTTGTCGAAGGCCGCCCGATAGTTCTCCCGTTTTTGCAGTATCGTGTTCCAGCTAAGGCCCGCCTGGGCGCCCTCCAGCATCAGAAACTCGAAGAGCATCCGGTCGTCGTGGAGCGGTACTCCCCACTCTTTATCGTGGTACTCCACCACCAACTCGTTGTCCGCCCATTCGCACCGGTCCATGCCCATTCTCCATCGTCGCCTTGTGGCTTCAGGTCTGACCGATTATTATAGTGCACGCTAAAAATATTGGACTTGACAGCCGGACTTGACGGGCCGGACTTAACGGACGGGAGTCTTCAACTGAGGACTCATGGAGGAACAAAATGGCGAGTCATTATGACGTGGTAGTAGTCGGCGCGGGAAACGCGGCTTTGTCTGCGGCCATCGCCGCCAAAGAGAACACCGACTCTGTTCTGGTGGTCGAAAAAGCACCCGAATACTTCCGGGGCGGCAACACCTATTTCACCGGCGGGATCATCCGTTTCGCCTTCAACGGCCTGGAGGATATCCAGACCGTCATACCCGATATGTCGGAGACAGAGGTCAACCAGATAGAGGTCGGGAGCTACCCCGAGAACCAGTACTACGACGACATGATGCGGGTCACCCAGGGTCTCACCGACCCGGAACTGGCCCAGATCCTCGTCAGCCAGTCCCTGCCCACCATGCAGTGGCTGCAGTCCAAGGGCGTCCGGTTCGTGCTGGCCTACGGCAGGCAGGCCTTCAAAGACGGCGATAAGTACCGTTTCTGGGGCGGACTCCTGGTGGAAGCTGTCGGCGCCGGCAAGGGCCTGTCCGACCAGCAATTCGATGTCTGCGCTGAGATGGGTATCGATGTACGCTATTCGACTTCTGCCCAGAAGCTGCTCCAGGACCAGAAAGGCCGGGTCAACGGCATAACCGTCCAGGGCCCCGACGGGTTCGAGGATATCACCGCCGGCGCCGTGGTGCTGGCCGCGGGTGGGTTTGAGTCCAACGCAGAGATGCGCTGCCGCTACCTTGGTCCGGGTTGGGAGAACGTGAAGGTCCGCGGTATCCCCTATAACACCGGCGACGGTATCCGCATGGCCTTGGATGTAGGCGCCCAGTCCCACGGCCACTACAGCAGTTGCCACGCCGTTGCCTGGGACATGAACGCCCCGGCCTTCGGAGACCGCAACATCACCGAGCTCTACCAGAAGCACTCCTATCCCTTTGGCCTCATCGTGAATATCAATGGTGAGCGTTTCCTGGACGAAGGCGAAGACTTCCGCAACTACACCTACGTGAAGTTCGGTAGGGCCTACCTCACCCAACCCCAGGGTTTGGGCTTCCATATCTTTGACGAAAAGGTTAAGCACCTTCTGCGGGACGAGTACCACATAGACCAGGTGACCATGGCCAAGGCCGACACCTTGGAAGAACTGGCCGAGCGTCTGGATATCGACCCCGCCGGCTTCGTCAAGACCATTGAGGAATACAACGCCGCGGTGCAGACTGACATTCCCTACAACCCCACCGTAAAGGACGGCCGCCACACTGTGGGAATCACCCCGCCCAAGAGCAACTGGGCCGAGACCATCGACACCCCGCCCTATACCGGTTACGCCGTAACCTGCGGCATCAGCTTCACCTTTGGCGGCGTGAAGATCGACAACCGTGGCCGGGTGGTCACCAATGCCCAGGAGCCAATCCCCGGTCTCTACGCCGCCGGAGAGATGGTCGGCGGGCTGTTCTATCACAACTACCCCGGCGGTTCCGGACTCTCCGCCGGCATGGTGTTCGGCCGCCTGGCCGGCAACAGCGCCGGACAGGACGCCCAAGCCCTGAAGTAGGTATTTCATGGCTCCGCACCGGGGCGGAGGAGAGGGATGGTCTCGACTTCGGATGGCGTGAAACTGATCGCGGCCGAGACCGCCCACCTCAAGGAATACCTGGCGGACACCGGCCCGGAGGACTGGGCCAAAGACAGTGCCTGCGCCGGTTGGACGGTGGGGGATGTCATCGGCCACCTGGGCTGGGCCGCGGAATTCTATGCGGATGCCATTTCCCAGGGTCGATACGGTGTGACCACTCCGCCGGAGGGCCTTCCCGAGTCCGGCTCTCTTTCCGACGAGGAAGTCCACGAGATGATTGCCCGCCGCTCCAAGGAGTACACCAGTTTCGCCGACACCGAACTGGTGGATGCCTTCTCATCCAGCGTTGACCGCCTGAACGTCCTGTTCTCCGACATGGAAGACGAGGACTGGTCCAAGGAATGCTGGGGCATGCGTTCCCTCCGCACCGCCGACTCATACATCAACTCGCGTATCAACGAGCTTGTTATCCATTCCTGGGACATTCGGTCCCGGATAACCCCCCAAGCCGGACTTTCTCCTGAGGGCGTACCCGCGGTGTTGGAGCGCCTGCCCCTTTGGTTGGAAGAGCTGGGCCTGGCCGAGTTCCGTTCCTCTAAACCCAATGGCCGTATTCGGTTTCAGACCACCGGCGCCGCCCAGTTCAGCCGCGACGTGGTCGTTGGCGATGACGGCAACCGGGTCGAGACACCCACGGGCGATCCCACCGGCGTCCTGACCTGCGACGCCGACATCTTGGCTCTGCTCTGCTGGGGCCGCCTCCAGGCAAAAGAGGCCTTGGCTGATGGCCGTATTTCGTCCACTGGGCAAGTGGAAGAGTTCACTTCCTGGTTGTCCCTTTAACTTCCCGGACTGCAATGGTGTTACTATGCAGACGATACATAGGTGAATTCTCCGCGCACCCTCTCCCGCGCGGTCTTGATAGGTCGATCGAATGATGGAAGAACAGGCTCCTAAGAAGCCGATCTACTTCGGTTGGTACGTATGTGCCGCCACCATGTTCATCGGATTTGTGGTGATAGGCGCCCGCAACAGCTTCGGCGTGTTCGTGGTGCCCATGAGCGAAGAGTTCGAATGGAACCGGTTCACCGTTTCCATAGCCGCCGCCTTGGGTATATTGGTCAATGGTGTCTGCCAGCCCTTCATGGGGCAGATATTCGACCGTACCGGCGGCCGGAAGATGATCCTCTTCTCCCTGGCAGTGCTGGGCAGCGGTGTGATTCTGCTCTCATTGACCTTCCATGTATTGTTCCTGGTCTTCATGTTCGGCGTCGTGGTGTCCACGGCACAGAGCGGCCCCAGTCTCTCCAATACCGCCTCTCTCATGTCCCGGTGGTTCAAGCGGCAGCGCGGCACCGCCATAAGCATCAACTCCGCCGCTCTGTCCCTGGGCGGACTGGTCATGGTCCCATTCTCCATGTATCTCCTGGAGGCCACGAGCTGGCGTCTGGCGTGGATCATGCTGGGTGTTATCGTATTGGCCGCCCTTCCAATGGCCTATTTCTTCGTTCACGAGCGGCCCGAGAAGAAAGGCCTCTTCCCCGACGGAGACCCGGACCCGGCCTTGGATACGGGCCCGGGCCGTAGGCGCAGCGGTTCCGGTCCGTTGGAAGTCAGCCATTGGCGGGAGTCTTTCAGGTCTGCGCCGATATGGCAGCTTTCCGGCTCCTACCTGGTCTGCGGCATGACCACATCGGTGCTGGCAGTGCACTTCATTCCCTTCGCCATCGACGACCGGGGAATATCCGGCACCACCGCCGCGACGATATTCGGCTACATGATGGGCCTGAACATGCTGGGCGTTGTGGGCGCCGGCCTGCTTTCGGACAAGATTGGCGGCACCAAGAACTGGCTGGCCCTGGTCTATTTCGTCAGGGGGTGCGCCTACATCCTGCTGTTGACCATCGATTCGGTGATTGGCATGTGGGTATTCGCGACCGTGGCCGGTTTCTCCTGGATTGCCACCGTGCCGTTAACTTCGTCACTGACCGCTGAGGTCTATGGCCTGAAGGCAATGGGGACCATTTCGGGCATATCCTTCATGTTCCATTCGATCGGCGGGTTTGGGAGCATACTCTTGGCGGGCCTGCTCTTCGATCTGAGCGGTTCGTACACACTGCCCTTTGCCATGGTTGGCGCCCTCCTTTTCCCGGCGGCGCTGTCCGCGTTCACTATCAAAGAGAGGAAATACTCGGCCCGTTACCAGCCCCCCATGCCCACCGCCGCAGCAGCGGGAGACTAACCGGCGGAAATGGGTGCGCTCGTCGGTTTCATCCTCGCCCATTCAGGGGAGTCCGCCGACCCTGAGCTGCTTCACTGGATCAAAGAGCGGCTCGACCAGATATTTGGTTCGGGGCCCTGGGTCGTGGTCATCTTGATGACGGCCATCATCTTTGCCATGCCGTTGACCGTGGCGGCGGTGTACCTGCTGCAGTCCAAACGCCGGGCGGCTGCGGAGATGAGTGAGCGCGACATCACATAGTCCCAGCAGCACCTGTCCAACAGCCCGCTGGCCCCATGCCTGCCGGGAGGGCGATTTGGACTTGCCACCTGCCCTTGCCACGGCAATCGAAAGATTGTAGACTACCCTTCGTCGAGCCTGTAGGGTTCCTAGATAACAGAGCCCTTGTAGTATCCCTGCTGAGCTAGAGCGAAAATTCGGCCAACGTCCGGCCTAAATTTCGAGGAGGACAAGGAAGAAGACTATGTTTGACAAAAAGTCCCTTGACGCGATGTTTGATGAGCTTCGCGACAATTACGAACTGGAGCCTGAATGGGAAGAGATTCAGCGGGATGCCCACCTGGGGATTGCCCGGTCCGACGGCGGAGTTGATCTGGGTGACATCGACTCCAGAGTCGCTGAGATTCTGAACAAGCACAACCCCAGCTAGATTTCCCCAAACTACCAATCCCACGGTCAACTGGCGTTACGAGTGTGACGCGCCACCGGTTGACACTCTGGATTGCGGAAACATAGCGTGTAACCAACAGGGACGGACCCTTTTTAGGGGTCCGTCCTTTTTTATGCTAACTTTTGGAGGTGACACGCTTTGCATTGCCGACGTTGTCAGTCGCTCCGGCTGATTCCCCTGGATAGGAGACAAAAAACGGATAATGACGTGTTCCGCTGCGGAGACTGCGGGTACCTGTTCAGCCCGCCAGCGGCCATCTCCCGCGGCCCGGAGCAACCAGCCCAAACCAGGACCACAGCTGTAGGGTCCAGTTATCCGGCACAGGACTAGACCGAATGCCGGAGCCGTCGGGCACCGCGTGGACCAGGCAGGTTTAGGGGAAGAAGCCCTGCGTAAGATCCAAAGTCTGGACTACAACTGCATTCTGCTGGACTTGAGAATGTCTGGAATGGGCGGACATGAACTCTATAACAAAGTCAAATCGGATATGCCCGAGCTGGCCGAGCGCATCATCTTCATTACCGGTGACACGGTCAACCCGGCAACCCGGGAATTCCTATCCGGGGTGCCCAACTCTGTGGTGTCCAAGCCCTTCGATTTCCGCGAGTTGGAGCAGGTGGTGATGGCAATCTCCCAACGGACGATGGACGACCAGGAGACGCCCCTTGACCATTCCGGCAGTGGGACGCAGTCCCGTAACTAAGCCGGACTCTCGCTAGGTCAGATGCCGGTTGAACCAACCCAGCGTTCGCACCATATATTCCTCCCGCATCTTGGGGTGTCCCATGCGGGGGAATAAATGGGAACAACCGGGAAACCGCACAAATTCCACCCGTTTGCCCAACCGCTTCAAGGCTGTGAAATATTCCTCGCTTTGACCGATGGGGCAACGGGCGTCCGCTTCGCCGTGCAGTAGTAACACCGGAGTCACCACGTTGGCGGCGTAGGTGAGGGGCGAGCGCTCCAACATCTTGTCTGCCGCGTCGGAGATCGACCCTCCCCATTGCGCCTCGCCGAAGCTGATTCCGATGTCGGAAGTGCCGTACATGCTGTGGAGATTGGTGCAGGGCGCTCCCACCACGGCGGCCTTGAACCTGTTGGTGTGGCCCACCGTCCAACTGGTCATGTACCCGCCGTAGCTGTAGCCGTGTACGCCCAGTCGCTCTCCGTCCACGTAGGGACGCCCGCACACCCCGTCCACCGCGGCCATCAGGTCCAGGTAGTCTTCGCCGCCCCAATCGCCCAAGACCGACATCATGAACTCCGTCCCGTAGGTGGAAGACCCCCTTGGATTGACCGCCAACACCAGGTAACCCGCCGATGCCAAGACCTGTTGCGCCGGCACAAAGGAATCGTAGAAGGCGCCGTTGGGGCCGCCGTGGATGTCCAGGACCAATGGGTATTTCTTGGCAGCGTCAAAGCCCGCGGGGAGCAGTAGCCGACACTCGATCTCAAAACCGGAACGCTCAAATGAGAACTTCTCCTGCACGGCCGCCGGATGATCTTTCATGAATTCACTGTTGAGGCCGGTCAACTGCTCAGACCTGCCATTCACCAGGTCGATTCTGTGCACCTCACCGGGGGAGTCGGGGAGTGAGGCGCTCACCACTGCGGCCGAAGCACTACCATCCAGTGACAGCCCGGTGGCCAAACAGGAACCGCCCCACAATTCGCGGGTCTCGCCCCCCTCGGTGAGGGCGCTGAACAGGAAGGATTCACCCCTTTTCTCTCCCAGGAAAAGAACGCGCCCGTCCTCCGTCCAATTGATGGTCGCCGGACGCATCACCGAAGGAAACCCCAAATACGGCTTGATGCTGTCGTCGGTCAACCTAAGGGGCGGTTTGCCGTCCTCTAGGACGTAGACCCAACCCTGCCAGAGGACCATGCCCTCTGGAGCATCGGAGCCCACAGCTGCCAATCTCCGCCCATCGGGCGACCAGGTCAGGGCACCCACGCTGAAAAGTCCCTGGGAACGTAGCCGTGCTTCGCCTCCGGTTGCCGCAACGGTGTAAACCTCGCTCAGAGCCAGAAAATCCCGGTCCTCGCGCCGGCCGGAGATGAAGGATATCTGGGAGCCATCGGGCGACCAGACCGGGGTATTATCATCCCAATCGCCGTCCGTTATCTGGACGGCTTCGCCCTTCTCGATATCGACCACGAAAAGGTGAAAGTGGGAGTCCCCCCGCCACCCCAAGGTGTCATACCGGTAACGCACCCGGTTGACCACGGTCACCTGGGGGACGCCTTCCGGGCCGTCCTTGATATCCGCCTCAACGTCGGCACACAGGACCATCCTTTTGCCATCCGGCGACCAGGCGAAATCTGATACCCCTTTGGGCAGATCGGTCAGTCTCTTCGCTTCGCCGCCCCCAGACGGCTGCAACCAGACCTGGGCCGGATCATCCCCTTCGGAACGCAAGAACGCCAGTTGCCCGCCGTCGGGAGAGAACTTGGGAGCCGAGTCCTTGTTCCCGCTGGTGAATTTCCTCGCAGTTCCGGCTCGCAGGTCCTTGATCATGATCCGGGACCGGCCCTCCAAAGAGTCCGCATCGACCCATCCCAGTGTGTAGGCCAGCAGTAACCCGTCGGGAGATAGAACCGGGTCGCCGGCGGTCTTTAGTTGGTAAACCAGGTCCGGAGTTATGGGACTTGTCATCGGTCTCCTGTTCCCGCGTGACGTAGGCACGAAAAAGTGTGACCGATTCTAACATGGTCCACCAGATATAATGTTGCCGTTCCCCAGGCAGCAGACCTATTTAGATTCCCGATTCAGGAGGACCAGTTATGCAGCGTGACCTGGTTGGTTACGGTAAAAACGCACCGAAGATTGAGTGGCCCGGCGGAGCGAGAATCGCCGTGTCTTTGGTGGTCAATTACGAGGAGGGATCAGAGTACTCGACTCTGGACGGAGACGCCCACCACGAGACCAACGGCGAGGTGCCTTCACCCGTCCCGCCCCAGGACCGGGACCTGAACAATGAGTCCTTCTTCGAATACGGCAGCCGGGTGGGCGTTTGGCGTCTCCTGGACATGTTCCGGCGTCACGGCGTCAGCTCCACCTTCTTCTCCTGCGCCCTGGCCCTGGAACGCAACCCGGAGGTGGCCAGGGAGATTACCGCCCAGGGACACGAGGTTTGCGGCCACGGTTACCGGTGGGAAGAGTATCACCTGCAGGATATGGACTCCGAACAGGAGGCCATCGCCAAGACCGTGACTTCTCTGGAACGCACCACCGGCGAACGTCCGGTGGGGTGGTTCACCCGTTACGGGCCCAGCCTGAACACCCGTGACCTGGTGGTGGACGAAGGCGGGTTCATCTACGACAGCATCGGATTGAATGACGACCTGCCCTACTACGTCGAGGCCCGGGAGAAACCCTGGCTGGTCGTCCCCTACAGCATGGAGACCAACGACGCCCGCTTCTGGCGGGGTGGTCTGGTTTCCATCAGCGACTTTTTCGAGTACCTGAAGGAGACCTTTGACTGCCTGTATGAAGAGGGCGCGGAACACCCCAAGATGATGTCTGTGGGGTTGCACTGCCGTATCGCCGGCCGTCCCGCCCGTTCCAGGGCGGTGGAGCGTTTCCTGCGCTATACCAAGAACTTCTCGGGCGTGTGGTTCGCCCGCCGTGACGAGATTGCCCGTTGGTGGTTGGAGCATTACCCGCCGGGAACCCTGCAAGCCTAAATGACCAGAGGCCTCACCAATACCCCCGGCGGTGAGGCCTCCAATCTTCGGTGCTGCGCCGTACCCCGTTCTTGGGAGGAAAGACGGTACAGCACAGCCCCTTGACTACGCGCCCTACCCGGGGATACGCGACCCCGAATCGGCGCCCTTTAGTCAACCACTAATCGTATATCTAGCGACTCTAGCCGCGATGGCCGGATACGCTCAGGGCCAATGGTCACCCCAAGTATGGGCCATTGGTCACAATAACCCGTCGCGGCCCCGGACCAGGGGGGAGCGACCGCGCCAAACTCTCAGCGAGCAGTCACGGCGGTCCGGGGCCAACTTGGATGCTAGAGAGGCCGGACCACTAGCGCCAGCGTCTCCAGCGAACGGATAATCATATCGGCGACTCTGCCCAATACCAGCCTGGGGATCCCCGACCGGGCATGGGTGGAGATGGCCACCATCATGTCATCGCTCTTGCCCACAAAGGACACGATCTTGTCCCAAGGAACTCCGTGCATGACCTCGGTGCGGCACTCGATGTCTTTGGCGGTCAGCCTGGCCGCAACTGTGGCCAGGTATTCCTCTGCCTCGGCTTCCAGCGCGTGCTCGATGTCCGTGGTGTCCAGTGGCACCCTCTCGTGGGCGCCGTAGGCCCACGGCACCAGGCGCACAACCCGCAGCAACACCACTTCAAGTGCCAGCAACTTGGCCAGTTTCTCGACGTGAGGCAGGACGACCTCAGCCGTTTCAGAGCCGTCCAAGGGCACCACGATGCTGCGGATGGCCCCGTCCAGGTCCTTGCCCTCGACGCTGTTGGCCCCGACGGCCAATACCGGGACATCGGAGGTGCGCACCACCGCGTCGGTGACGCTGCCCATCAGTCCCAGGCGTAGGGCGGACCGGCCCCTGGTGGACATGGCGATCAGGTCGCACCCGTTCTTGGCTGCATAGGCCAGTATCTCTTCGGCTGGATTACCCACGGCCGTGACCTTTGTGGCGTCGATGCCCAATGCGGTCAGCATGTTGGCCGAGCTGTCCAGATAGGCGGTCATCTGCTGGTCCGGCTTCTCCATGGTGGCTGGAGTGACACCGGCCCCATTTCGCGACGCCCGTGCCCTGCCGGCCGTGGGCGCCGACGGTTCGACCGTGAACAGGACGACCTTCACCTTTGACTCCCGGGCCAGCCTGATCACATTTGGCATGACCGTCTCGGCAGTCTTGGAGCCATCCAGTGGCACCAGAATCTTCTCGTACATATTGGAGACCTCCTCCCAGGTTTTCCAATGCCATGTTCTCCCATCTCGCCGCTGTCAAATAGGTCTGTATGTACCCTATAAAAAACCCATATGGCCGGTCGGGTTGGGTCCATGCGATGGGGATTTCAGACTTGGGCAAATGGGAATAAAAAAGCGCCGGAGGGCTAACCTCCAGCGCTTTTTTGACTTACTTTATGAAGTCTTAGACCAGTTCGCGGACGCCGCCCACCAGGAGGTCTATCTCTTCTTCCGTGTTGAAGAAGTGGATGGAGGCACGGGTTGCCGCCGGGTAGCCCACCTGACGCACCACCAGCCGGTGGTTAGCCCACAGCCGCTCCACCACCGAAACGGGGTCCTGCCCGTCGACGGCGAAGCTGACCAGGCCCGAGGAATCGCGCCGCTCCAAAGGAGAGGTGACGGTGACGCCGGGAATCTCGGACAGTTTGGCCTTGGCCGACTCGGCCAGGTCCAGGTTCCTTTGCTCGATGTTCCCGATGCCCACCTCCTCGATGAACTTGGTGGCCTCCAGGAACGCCGCCTGCACCGGCACGCTCACCGACCCGCCCAGAAACTTCTCCATGGTGTCGGCCACGGGCTGGAAGTTGTGGGCGTCGACGGGACGGGCGATACCCCGGCCTCCCGTATGGGCCGGATGCACCCGCTCCAGATGCTCACGCTTGATGAACAGGGCCCCTGAGCCCTCGTAGCCCAGGAGCCATTTCTGTCCGGGGATTGAGTAGAAATCGAACCCGGACCGGGCCATGTCCAGTTCTATGTGCCCGCCGGTTTGGGCGCCGTCCAGCATGAGCAGGATACCATTGCCCTTGGTCAGCGCCCGCAGCTCCTCCGCAGGCATACGCCGCCCGGTGGCATAGAGGATGTGGCTGACAAAGACCATGCGGGTCTTGGGGGTGATGGCCGCTTCGATCTTGGTCAGTATGGCTTCGCTGGAGTCGGTTGCCGTAATGTCCGCCACCTTGACGTTGACTCCGTAGCGCTGGCCCACCAACTGGCTGGGTGCGATGACCGAGCCATGTTCCATGTCACAGATCACTATCTCGTCGCCCTGCTGCCAGTCCAGGCCGCTGAGCACGATGTTTATCCCCTCGGTGGTATTGCGTGTGACCAACACCTCGTCCACCGTGGCGTTGAAGACCTGCGCTGCAGCCTCTCTGGCCTGGGCCTGGATCTCCCTGCCGGCCTCGAGGACCTCGGCCATGATGGGCCCCTTCTCCAATTCCTCGTCGATGCGGTGTTTCATGGCCTCGGCCACGCGCCTGGGTGGCGGTCCCGACCAGCCGGTATTCAGATAGGCCGTGTGCTCCAACACAGGAATCTGGCTTCTAATCTTCTCTACGTCCACGTCAGTCCTTCCTCAGAGGCAAAATCCATATCGGCCTGGACCGTGCTGGCCCAGGCCGATATCAATTAACGGGGTGCAAATCGGGGTCTATCTGGGTGAGTAGTCAGCCAGACGCAGGATGGAGTGCTTGGACACCCGCACCAGTGCGCCGTTCTCTTCCGAGGCGGCCCTGGCCTTTTGCCAGGCCGGGTCCGACTGGAAGCCCGCCCAGCCGTTTTCACGGGCGGCCAGGTCCGGGTAGCCCAGCATGTAGACCAGCCGGTTGCTGGTGCCTATCACCTCGGTCCAGTAGGCCACGTTTTCTATACCGTGTTTCTCGAACAATGCCATGGTGTGGTTGGAGAAACGGTTGTGCAGGTCGGGCAGCTTGCCTGGCATGGCCTCATAGATCCGCTTTTCCTGGAGGGTCGTCTTCATGGACGGCTCCGGCGAATAGGGAGTCAACTCCATGAACGAATTGAGAACTTGGGCCACCAGCGGTCCGCCTTTCTCGGTTTCGGCCCGAACTTCCTGCCAGGGCTTGTGGGCCTGGAAGGCGTTCCACTTCTTCTCCCGGTCGGCCATGCTGTCGAACTTCAAGATGTAGGTCAGTTGGTTGCTGGCGCCAATCTCATCATTCCAGAAGCCGACTATCCCGATGTCGAACTCCTCGAAGAAGCCGATGGTGTGGTTGGCGAACCTGGCGTTGATGGCCGGCAATTTGCCGGGTACGGCCTTGTATATCCGTGATTCGTAGATCATGTGCCTGCTCCTACCTGGGGAAAATTGGACTACTTCTTCTCTATGAATTCCAGCTGTACGCCGTCGGGGCCCTCAAAGAAGACCACCCGCCGGTCGCCGGAAACCGAGGTCTCCTCCAGAATCTTGGCGCCGTTGGCCTTCAGGCTGTCAATCATTCCCTGGATGTCGTCGGCGTCGATGGCTATGTGCTCGATGCCGTACTTCTGGTCCCGGGTCTGGGTCTCGATGTGCTTGGTAACGTTCAGGGTCAGGCCATGCAGGTCCAGGCGCACGCCGATGTCGCCAACGTCGGCGACCTTGGTTGCGCCCAGGGTATCGATGTAAAACTGGGCCGTTGCATGGGGGTCGGGAGTCTTCAGATGAACGTGGTTTAAGCTCAGGGCCATGGTGTGTCTCCTCAGCCGTGGGACGATTAGCCGTGGTAGCCGGATTACGGGGAGAATAGTCCAAGGGACGTGCCTAGTCAAGCTGGACCAGGCATAAGGGTTCCCGCGCCCGGAATTCGTATTATAATGCCCCAGTATTTCCGGGCCCCCAGGCACAAATTCAACCGGAATACCCGCGATACAAAGGAGGGGACCATGCCCATTGAGCAATACGCCCCGGAACTGGCCAACATCATCTCCACCGACGAACCCATACTGGAACTGGCCGACGGGTTCGGCGGCACAGAGGGACCAGCGGAAGGGCCGCTGTGGTGGAAGGAAGGCGGTTATCTGCTGTTCAGCGACATCCACAACAACCGCCGCATGAAGCACACCCCCGGCGGCAGCACCGAGGTCTTTCAAGAGCCCACCAACCGGGCCAACGGCCTGACTCGCGACCTCCAGGGACGCCTGCTGTCCGCCGAGCACGACAGCCGCCGCGTCGCCCGCCAGGAACTGGACGGCACCACCACGGTCATCGCCAATAGCTTCCAGGGCCGCCGCCTCAACCGGCCCAACGACGTGGTCGTCAAGTCCGACGGCAGCATCTACTTCACCGACCCCTGGACCAGCCCCCACGCCGCCGAGCAGTGGGACCTCACTTTCTCCGGCGTCTATCGGGTGACCCCCGACCTGGGCACCATAACCCTGCTCATCGACGACTTCATCGTGCCCAACGGACTGATGTTCTCCCCCGACGAGAGCATCCTCTATGTCAACGACTCCCGCCGGGGCCACATACGTTCCTTCGAGGTCCAGCCCAACGGCACCCTGGCCAAACAGAGCGATAAAGTCCTGGTGGACCTGACCGGCGACGAGCCCGGCGTCCCCGATGGCATGAAGGTTGACATCGAGGGCAACATCTACTGCGGCGGGTCCGGCGGCCTGTACATCATGGACCCATCGGGAAAGAAGCTGGGCCGCGTAAACCACGGCGCCACCGCCACCACCAACCTGGCCTTCGGCGGGGACGACTGGAAGACCCTTTACTTCACCAGCCGCAGCCACCTGGGTTCAGTGGCCGTCAAGATCCCCGGCAACCCCGTGCCAGCGGTAAAGAAAGGATAAATGTCCCTTCCCCCGCCCGCGGGGGAAGGTTAGGATGGGAGCCACCACTCGCCCTCCCCAATCTCGAAGAAGCCACCAACCGAAAGGAGAACCAAAAATGGC
>CEVA01069107.1_pt1 | contig 13976 bp, 15 predicted proteins | sample 361521 | NCBI WGS metagenome assembly CEVA01 (sample SAMEA2622823, study PRJEB7988) | marine metagenome | isolation source: saline water (ENVO:00002010), including
CGGGTCGAAGTCTTGTTACCCGTATCGCCCCTAGTGGAGCAGAGGTTTCTCGTGTGGAGGTGGTAGACATTTAGTCCAGCCGAAGTGGCGGAAAATCGTCGTGCAGAAGCAACAAGTACGTCTCGACCCTAAACGAGTAGCGCAAGACACCGGTGCTGAATTCGTAAAGTGGTTGCGGGTACCTTCCGAAAAGAGCCACTGTAGCCCAGGCTAAGAGACTTACAAAGGTGAGTGCTGCATTTAGGATCACCAACATTGGAAGGTGAGGAATCAGTAGAGGTAGCCGTAGAGCCACAGTTAAGCGGTTTCTAGTAGGGGGTGGAAGGGGATTGGTGAGGCTCGCAGAATAATTTCCAAAGCCGAATGAGGGGAACTCGTCTCGAAGAAGAGTGGTGTAGGCAATTGTTTTAGCGCGCCAGTTTACGAAGAAGATTGTGAATTCGCGCAGATTGCGGGCCTGCCGTCCGGTGATAAGGATCCCGGACCATGACATTACTGTGGTGAGGATAGCTATTACTCCGAGAGCCCCGATGGAAAGGGGAATAGTGAGAGGTGCAAGCCCCACAAGAACTAGAAGGGGTGCAATCACCATCCCGAGAAGAGAAGGCCCGCCAGTGAACACGATGTGTGGTAGGGCGAGGAGGAATCGGCAAGCGCCTGTAAGTCGTTTCCTGCCCAGGTAAGCTGGTTCGACCTCAAAAGAAAATGGATGTGCTGTTCTTTCTCTGCTGCCGAGCACGGATTCATCCTAGCAGTGTGCCTGCAGTTCCCTAGGGACTACTCACTAGCAGCCCTCAATACCACTTAGGTCTGTGTAGACTCCCTTCTGGCAACATGACCAGGCTTAGCGTTCTCGATCAGTCACCCGTCCGGCGACAGGGAACACCTGCAGAAGCTCTTGCTGACACGATTAGTCTTGCCCAATTTGCTGACCGCCTTGGATACGAGCGCTACTGGGTGGCGGAGCACCACAACAGCACCGCCCTTGCTTCCACAGCTCCAGAGGTACTAATCGGCCAAATCGCGATGCAAACCGAGCATATTCGTGTCGGTTCGGGAGGTGTAATGCTGCCTCATTACAGCGCTCTAAAGGTAGCCGAAGCATTCCGCTTGTTGGAAACCCTTTATCCCGGGCGCATCGATCTCGGTATAGGACGGGCGCCTGGGAGTGATGCCCGCACGGCGAGGGCCCTGGCTCCTAGGGGTGTTCCTATGGATCTGCGTGATTTCCCCAACCAACTCCTTGATCTCTATGGCTTCCTATCAGACGACTTCCCACCAGAGCATGAGTTTCACGGTATCGCTGCTATGCCTCGGCCCCAGGCCATGCCCACTCTCTGGTTGCTGGGTTCGAGTGATGTGAGTGCAGGCTACGCGGCCGACCTGGGTTGGCCCTTTTGCTACGCTCATTTCATCAACTCCCACCGGGCTGATAGCGCCTTAGATGCCTATCGCAAACTTTTTTCACCTTCTCCCGTCTCCAGTGGGCCTCGGACATCGATTGCTGTATCTGCTCTGGTAGCAGATACACAGGAGGAGGCTGAGCGTCTCAGTTGGAGTCGGTGGGGCTGGCGGCTCATGGGTGCCGAGGGCCAGGGTGGTATTCCTCCACCTGAAGATGCGCTTGCCTTTGAATACACAGCCCCTGAGCGTGAATACCTGGAAGTTCTGAAGCGGCGTTCTATCTATGGCGATCCAGGCCAGGTCCGCGACCAACTTCTTTCCATGGGAGAACGCTACGGTGTCGACGACTTTGTAGTCGTAACAATCACCTACGATTTCAAGGCACGTATGCGATCTTATGAACTGCTAGCGGAAGCGTTTGGATTGAAGCCACCCAGCTAGTGGCTTCCCACTACTACGGACCATTCTTTGATGTACCACGAGGTTACGAGGCCATGGACTACATATGGGTCTGCGGCCACGAAAGACTCGACCTGTTTACGGTCCTCTACTGTGAAGACAAAAGCTGCTCCGTCTACAGGGTCCGCGAAGGCTCCTGCCATCTCCAGTTCCCCTCTGGCTAGGTACTCATTTGCGAGGGCAAGATGGTCTCGACGAAAGGGCGCGCGTTTCTCCACCACGTCCTCGACATAGTCATACAGCAGAATGAATCGCGGAGTTGGCACTGGGTAACTACTCCGCGCCGCGCCGCAGCAGTTTCATAAACTCGTCGTCACCGTCTAGCAGTGCTAATTTCGTGTCACTAGCCGCTTCGGTTGCATAGGCCGGCTGAAGTTCCAGTGCTTCTTTTAGATAGCGCAGGGCTACCTTGCGTTTCCCTAACCCAGCCGCAGCTTGTGCGGCTCCGTAATGTGCGAAGGCATCTTCTGGGCCAAGGCGTGTTGCCTCCTCGAAGCTGGCAAAGGCTTCCTTGTGCGACTCCGTCTCTAGCTGTGCCAACCCCCGATTCACAATTACGGTAGTGTCCTCTGGGTTGAGAGCTAGGGCCTGCTCAAAGTCGGCGAGTGCCTCCCCTGGTTCGGAACGATAGAGCCGGAGCATCCCCCGGTTGTTGAGTGCGTCGATATCGCTTGGGGTTAGCTCAATGGTCGCATTGAAATCGACCAATGCCTCATCAAAGTCACCTAACCGAGTGTGAGCTGTCGCTCGGTTATAAAGTGCTGCGGGGATACTAGGAGTCTCTTCAAGTGCGCGTGTGTAACGCTCAATCGCTAATTCGTATTGCCCCACGTTGAAGTAAACGTTTCCCTCGTCAAGGTAAGAAGCTGCTGTACGAAGCCGTCCTTCTCCGATGACCTCTTCTGAGACGGCTCTCGAACTCCCATTCAGCCCAACCCTGTGGCCAGGTGTGGGCCGCCGAACCAAGCGCCATAGGAAGGCAGCTAGGGTTCCTACTAGCCCCAGAAGAAGAATAGCCCTCAGGAATCCCTTCATGATTCCGCCTCTTCCTCTACATCTTGCTCCAGTAATGCTTCCGTTACGGCAAGCAATCCGCTGTAGGCATAGACAACGTAGTCCCGGGGATGAAGATCTAGCTTGTGCTTCTCTTCTTTGCGTGCGGTCACTGGGTCCCAGGAGCCCGTCAACTCGACTGCGTCATGGTCGACTCCAAACTCCAACTCGTACAGCTCTCCGTCCTCACCTACTACCACGCAACCCCGCTCTGGGTCGCCCGCCGATCCTGGGTCACACTCGATTGCGTTTGTAAAGAAGGCGTTGGGAAAGGAAGGGAAAGGGTGCAGAGCTCCGCACGCCTCCTTCAGGAGGATAGAGAGCTCAGATGCTATCTGTTCCAACATGCGGTCGGCCCGCGCCTTCCGAGCTAGACTCTCTTGTGCAATAGCTTTCATTTGGTGCTCGTCGTCCCGTTCTTTCATGCTAAGACCCCTAGTATCTCTCGGGCCACACATTGGGCTATTTGGGTAGGCTTGCCTCTGTACACCCTTGGTAGAATTCGTGGGGAGTGTTTTATGGCGCGTCGCCGCCTGGCCAGTGACGATCTAGCAATAGCTACGCAGTGCTACGTTTGCGATCCCACAAACGAGGCCGGCCTTCACATTGCGTATTTTATCGACGATAAAACAGGCCGTGTTTCCGCCGAATACACGCCCCAAGATATCCACCAGGGGGCTCCAGGTATCGTCCACGGCGGAGTTCTTGCCGCTATCCTCGACGATGCGATGGCATGGGCAGTGAATGTTCTTAGTGGGTCTTTTGGACTAACACGGCGTACAGAGATCGAGTACTCACGAATGGTGCGTACGGGGCAGTCTTACTCGGTGACTGCATGGATTTCTGAGATAGAAAAGAGTGTAGCGGTTGCTATCGGCGAACTCCGCAGATCTGACGGAAAGATCTGTTGTGAGACAAAGGCGGAGTTTTCCTTGATTTCTCAACAGGAGGCACAGCAGGCTTTTGGGCGGGTTAACGGGGGTACAGACGGCTGATGTCTCCCAGAATCCTCCTTATTCATGGGTATATTTCAAATCCCCCCGCCTGGGAACCGCTCCAGCGGGAGCTCAACGGTGAGGTCGAAACTATTGCGACCTGTTTACCTGGTTACGGAAATACAGCCGACCCTCAGGAATATACGCTCGATGGCATTGCTGAAGCTCTCGAGGAGACCCTGGATGTGGCCCAGCCAGACTATCTCTTGGGCCACTCAATGGGTGCACTTGTGGCGTTGGAATTGGCGCACCGCTATCCAGAGCGTTTCAAGCGAATTGGGCTTGTGGGGCTACCGGTTTTTGAATCGATAGATGAGGGCCTCCGCTTCATTGGCGATAGGAGCACTCTGAGAGGTTGGTGGATTCGGAATTTTGACAAGGGACACATCATTTGCGGGCCTGGCAACTTCCTTCGCTATCTATGGGCCCCTGTGGTCAATCGCATGTTCCCGTCCCATCCTCTTCCGATGCTCCTCCAAATGTTCAACCACACATCTGATGCTCACCGGGGAGGTATCGAAGAAATCGTCTTTGCTGGTCAAGCTCGTCGATTAGCATTAGGGGTGGCTACCCCAGTTGTTCTCCTGCACGGTGACCTTGATGGAGTTACGCCACTGGATTCCGCGACCAAACTTGCTAGAGAGCAAAACTGGGATCTCCGTGTTGCTAATGGCTCCGGGCATTCGATAACTTACACGGAACCGGAAGCGGTGGCGCAGTGGGTTAGGGAGCGCTTGCTCCTAACTGTGGACGGCGCGGAGGTACCTGAAATGGATCATCTAGTCGGAGCTGGCTCCGACTGAGCTCTCACCAGGCCGTTGCGCTCTTGATGGTCACGTGCCTAAGCTCGCAACGCCATACATCCTCAGGAGTCTGACCGTGGAGAACTTTCTGCATATCGCTGCTGTCTGGCTACACGTGCTCGGCATTGCCTTGTTTGTGGGGCCACAGTTTTTCTTAGCTATAGCTTGGGTGCCAGCCTCTCGGGCTATTGAGCATCTTCCCACTCGCGTGGCCGCTATGCGTACCATCACCACTCGTTTCGGCTGGATTGGTGGGGCTGGCTTACTACTCATTCTTATCGGTGGCTCTTATCTGATCGCCACATGGCGCGATTACCACGGCATTCCTGAAAGCGTTTCTTTTATGGACTATCGCTATGGCGTCATCTTTGTCATCAAGATGGCCGTCCTAGCAGTAATGATTGTGTTAGTGGGTTTGCACATGTTCGTAGTTGGACCGAGTCAGGTGGATGCTATGGAGGAACGTGCTCGGGGTGAAGATGTACCCGAGGTTCGACTCCGTCGAATCCGAATTACCTCAATGGTGCTCAGCATTACTGGCCTTGTCCTTACCTTGGTCATTATGGGTTTTGGCGTAAGCCTGGGTGCTGCCGAGTACTCAATCCAGAAGTTCTAGGCGTCTTAACGAAGCGAGTTTGACCCGTTCACGGCCCACTGGTTCACTACCTAAAGAGGTATTGACGGAGACGAGTAACGTTCGGTTCTTGCGCTCAGCGAGCCCCGTTTGGTGAGAGGGGGTGCTGCAGAAGGACGTGAATATCCCTCCTGAGCTTCCGGTCGAACGCCGGTTACGCCGGTCAGTAGGCCCGGACGGAATGCCCGCAATTTGCGGGTCGCCAACCGTTATTGAGGGCAGGAGCGCTTTGGCGTTCCACAGAGGGCCCGCCTAGTGCGGGAAGCAGGGTGGTACCGCGGGCTTTGGGCCCGTCCCTGATTGGGACGGGTTTTCTTGTTTCCGTTCCCTAACCCTCGCCCGGGAGGCGCGAAGTGTCCCAGATCTTCAGGCCCATCGATCCTAGCGTCAGCTTCCCCGAACTCGAGGAAAGCATTCTCAAGTTTTGGCGCGAGCATGATATTTTTCAGCGAAGTATCGAGGAACGGCCTGAGGACAACCTCTTCGTGTTCTATGAGGGCCCGCCTACCGCCAATGGTCGTCCTGGTGTCCATCACATCATGCCTCGTGTGCTCAAGGACCTCTTCGCTCGCTATAAAACGATGCGTGGCTTTCGTGTGCCCCGGAAGGCAGGTTGGGACACTCATGGTCTACCCGTAGAAATCGAAGTAGAGAAGGAGTTGGGCCTAAGTTCAAAGCCTGAAATAGAGCAGTTCGGTATTGCTGAGTTCAACCAGAAGTGTCGCGAAAGTGTTGGTCGCTATGTGCGCGACTTTGAAGAGCTAACCGAGCGCATCGCCTTCTGGGCCGATCTGGAGAATCCCTACGTTACCTATGACAACAATTACATAGAAAGTGGTTGGTGGATTTTTAAGCAGCTTTGGGAGCACGGTCTTGTTTATCAGGATTATCGCAGTACTCCCCACTGTCCTCGTTGTGAGACCAGTCTGAGTGATCATGAACTCTCTCAGGGCTACCGTGATGGAGTCTCTGACCCCAGTGTCTACATCAAGTTTCGTTTGCCGGCAGAGGAGCGTGAGCGCCTAGGCTTGAGGGAGGGCTTGCCCGTCAATATTGTCGCCTGGACCACAACCCCGTGGACGCTTCCTGGAAATACCGCTCTGGCCGTTGCCGAGGAGGCGGTATACGGCCTATACGAGCAGGAGGATGAGTACCTCATTGTTGCTAAGGACCTGGTCCAGAATGTTCTGGACGAGAAACGGGAAGAAGTGCATGAATTTCGCGGGGTGGATCTAGTCGGTCTTGCCTATGAACCCCTTTATCGTCCTGAGACGTTGGGGACAGTCCGCCGCTTTGGTGTTGATGGGCATTTGCGGCACTTGGAATCCAATGAAAGTACTGATGGTCTTCGGCGCGTCCTTGCTGCTGATCATGTCTCTCTTGAGGACGGCACTGGCATTGTGCATATCGCCCCAGCCTTTGGTGGCGAAGACTTCGAGGATGGAAAGCGGCACGGTCTCCTTTTTGCGCAACCCATCGACTCACACGGGACCATGACGGATGGTCTTCCTGGGGGTGGCCTTTTTGCCAAGGAGGCAGATGTTGAGGTCATTGCTGACCTGTCCGAGCGCGGTCTGCTGTTTCGCAGCGAACGTATTCGGCATACCTATCCTTTCTGTTGGCGCTGTGACTCACCCTTGCTCTATTACGCAAAGCCGAGCTGGTATATCCGGACTACCGCGGAGCGTGATCGTTTAGTTACAGGTAATGCACGTATCAACTGGCAGCCCGATCACATCAAGCGAGGCCGCTTTGGAAATTGGCTTGAGAACAATGTTGACTGGGCCGTCAGCCGTGAGCGCTATTGGGGTACACCGCTACCTTTTTGGGTCTGTCGAGCATGTGAGAATGTTGCTGTTGTTGGTTCACGTTCCGAGCTTGCTGCGCGCGCGGTAGACCATGCCAAGGTAGAGGCCCTTGAGGACCTCCACCGACCCTATATAGATGGAATCAATCTGAGTTGTGATGTTGATGGCTGTGACGGTGAGATGGTCCGTGTTCCTGAAGTGGCTGATGCCTGGTTCGATAGCGGTGCAATGCCCTATGCCCAGTGGCATTACCCTTTCGAAAACCAGGATGAGTTCGCCCGACAATTCCCAGCAGACTTCATCTGCGAGGCAATCGACCAGACTCGAGGTTGGTTCTATACCCTCCATGCTGAGGCTGCCCTACTGAACGCTGCTGAGGCTACCCCTGAGGAAATTAGCTACCGCAACGTTATTTGCCACGGCCACATCCTCGATGAGCAGGGCAACAAAATGTCCAAGAGTCGTGGCAACGTGCTTGAGCCCTTCGACTTGTTGAATGAGCTTGGCGCAGATGCGGTGCGCTGGTACATCTATGCCTCGGCCCCGGTCGGCTCTTCTCGACGCTTCAGCATGCGTCTTATGAACGAGAGCTTGCGACGCTTCCAACTCACTCTCTGGAACGTCTATAGCTTTTTCGTAAGTTACGCGAATATCGATGGAATCGATCCAAGGGATCGTCCCGAAGGTGAGTTGCCGGAGCTGGACCGGTGGCTTCTCAGCGAGCTGAACGATCTAATTGAGCGCGTTACCGATGGGCTGGACAATTACGACCCAACCGTTGCTGCGCGCGCTATCGAGATGTTTGTTGACGATCTTTCAAACTGGTATGTCCGCCGTTCCCGCCGTCGCTTTTGGCGTGGAGTAGTTTCGGGGGCAGATTTGGACAAGCGCAGCGCATACTTCACGCTATATGCGGTGCTGACAGCCCTTGCTCGGTTGCTTGCCCCATTTACTCCTTTCCTGGCCGAGGAGCTGTGGCGGAATCTCACTCGTTCTCTGGATAGCACTGCCTCTGAAAGCGTTCACTTGGCAGATTGGCCTGAGCCAGTTGCTCTTGCGCCTGCCAGTGATGTTTTCGTGGACAGGTCGCTTAACTTAGAAACCCAGCTAGTGAAGCGGATTGCTTCAATGGGCCGAGCGGCCCGAGCGAAGGCATCGATAAAGGTACGCCAGCCACTTTCTGAGGTACTAGTATGCCCTCGTGACCCAACCGAGGCTGCCATCCTTGCCCGGCATCGCCCGCTCTTGCTGGAAGAGCTGAACGTGAAGGCCTTAGATACGCTCCAAGATGCAACAGGAATTGTCACTTTTGAAGTAAAGCCTAACTTGCCCGTACTAGGCCCTCGACTTGGTCGTGAGGTCGGAGCTGTGCGCTCAGCTCTTGCTGCCCTCGACTCCAGGGAGGTAGCAGAGGCAGTTCGCGCAGGAAAAAACGTAATGGTTGCCGGTCATGATCTTGCCCCTGATGAGTTTCTTGTTGAAATGCATGCCATCGATGGCTATGCCGTTGTTAACGAGGCGGGCTACACCGTTGGCGTTGCTACCACAATCACTGAGGAACTCGGGGATGAGGGGATCGCCCGCGAGCTCGTTCGTCGTGTTCAGGATCTCCGGCGCGAAGCGGGTTTTGAACTGAGTGACCGCATTGTCACTTGGTTTGAGGGTAATGAGACCATAGCCCGAGTGCTTGTTGCCCATGCTGAGTATGTGAAAGGGGAGACCCTCTCTGTTGAGGTAGTGGAGGAACCGCCACCGGGGGATACGCAACGAACGTCATTCCTGATTGACGGGATTGAAGTAACTGCCGGTGTTCGCAGGAAGAACGCATGAGTCCTCTAGGCATAGGAAGAGGACTTAGAGGATCGTCCTACGGTTCGAGGACAATCTTTCCGAAATTGGCGTTTGCCTCCATGTGAGCCTGTGCGGTGTTGGCTTCTTGCAGTGGGTACACGCTGTCCAGGACGACCTTGATTTTTCCCGAGGCTATGTGTGGTAACACGCTTTTCTCGAAGGCCCGAGTTGCTTGTGCTTTCTGCTCTAGAGGGCGCGCCCGCAATGTGGTGCCCCTCACTTGTAGGCGTTTCATAAGTAAGGGCCCCAAGCTCGCCTTTTTGGCAATAGCCCCTCCCATCAGCCCTACCTCCACTAGGCGTCCTTGTGTTGTTAGTGCTCGAAGGTTGCGTTCCCAGTAAGCTGCGCCAACCACGTCAACTACGACATCCACGCCCTTACCCTCCGTGGCTTCTAGGACGGCGTCTGCGAAGTCTTTCTCCTGGTAATTCACGCCCACGTCGAGGCCGAGTTCGCTAGCTCTTTGGAGCTTCTCGGAACTGCCAGCTGTGCCTATAAGCTGAGAGGCACCCATGGTCTTTGCGATCTGGATACTGGCTACCCCGATACCCGATCCCACCGCATGGACCAGTACCCGCTCACCAGCCTGTAAGTTGCACTGTAAGAGGGCATCGTGGGCCGTGATGAATACCTCGGGTGTCCCCCCGGCCTCCTGCCAACTAAGGGAGTCTGGAACTTTAATGGCAAGAGCTTGAGGCACGCTTACTAGTTCTGCGTAGCCGCCGCCCGGCAGAAGGCCCATCACACGATCGCCGGGGACGAAGCTCTCGACTCGCGATCCTGTTTCCAGTACCTCCCCTGCGTACTCGAGTCCCGGAATTTCGAATTCTGGTTTCGGCCCCGGCTGAGGGTAGTTCCCTATACGTTGGAGCAAGTCAGCTCGGTTTAGAGCGCAGGCCTTAACAGCTACGAGCAGGTCATCCGGTCCCACTAACGGATCGGGAACATCTCGGTAGACAAGAGAGCCTCCGGCGGAGGATTGCTCAATGACGACTGCCTTCACGGGCCTCTAGCTTTCGTCCTCATCAGAGGCCATTGCCATGCCCAGCGTGTTGAAGCCTCCGTCGACGTAGAGCACCTGGCCGCTGATGTTTGCCCCCGCGTCGCTCGCAAGGAAGGTTGCTGCCTCTCCCACATCCTCGATCGAGATGTGGCGGCGTAATGGGGTCATCTTTGGGAACTGCTTGTAGAGATTACGGAATTCACCAACACCCGCTGCCGAGAGTGTTCTTACAGGGCCTGCGCTGATTGCATTCACCCGTACGCCCTTCGGTCCTACGTCCGAGGCGAGATACCTTACTGCCGATTCGAGGGCAGCTTTAGCCACGCCCATCACGTTATAGCTGGGCATCATCTTCTGCGAACCGTGATACGAGAGTGTCACCACGCTTCCACCGTTTGGCATGAACGGTAGTGCTGCTCTGGTTAGAGCAACAAGGGAATAGACTGAAAGTTCCTGCGCGAGGAGGAAGCCGTCTCGGCTGGTCTCGATGAAGGGTCGCGAAAGATCTTCGCGCTTAGCCCCCACGATCCCGTGGGCAACTGCATCAATTGTGCCGAATCGATCTGCTAGCTTCTCAAAAAGAGTTTCGATCTCCTTGTCGCTGGTGGCATCGCAAGGTTCAACAAAGTCGCAGCCGATGCTCTCTGCTAGAGGCCGCACGCGCTTCTCCATAGAAGGGCCATAAGAAAGAGCTACGTTGGCCCCTGCCTGGTGCATGGCCTTAGCGATGCCCCACGAGATAGAGCGGTTGTTCGAGACTCCCGAGACTAGGGCAGTCTTGCCTTCCATGTTGGACATTGCTGGTAAGCCTACTGCCTTCCTAAAACGTGCCGCAAACGGTTTCGCCCGTGAGCGAACCGCGCCGTACCATAGTTTGCGATGGACTTCTCGGGTGTAGCGCTGCTCCTTTCCATAACGATCGATATCGATCCTGATATCGGCAAGATATTTGGGTTAACAATCTCGTGGCACGGTCTCTTTACCGCAATTGGCATCATCGCGGGGGTTAGCCTTTCTGTATACCTTTGTCGTGTTGATGGTATTCCCTCGGAGGTTGGGCAGGAGCTAGCCCTTGTTTCCGTAATTTGTGCACTCATAGGGGCGCGTCTCTTCTTTGTCTTTGAACACTGGGACCGGTTCGAGAATGACCTGGCCGCCATAGTCACGGAGGTAACCGAGGGAGGCATCACCCTATACGGTGGCCTTATTGGTGGCGTGCTGGGAGGAGTGATCTATGGAGTTTTACGCGGCTGGCCCATAGGCATTGGTTTGGATGCTGCTGCACCTGGGATGATTCTTGGGCAGGGATTGGGTCGGATTGGCGACCTAATCAACGGTGAACATCTCGCTACTGGTAGCGAATTGCCTTGGGCCTTTGTCTACACCCACCCCAATACCCTTGGCGAACTTGGGCGAGCAGTGCACCCAACTGCCGGTGGCTATGAGTTGATTGGGGACTTCATCATCCTTGGGCTTCTCCTCTTGGTAGCTAGGCGCTATCTCAAGGTGCCGGGTTGGCTATTCTGCAGCTACGCGGTTCTTTACTCAGCCATGCGATTTGGTCTTTCCCCGTTCCGCTTCGACGAGCAGACCATTGATGGAATCCCTGTTCCCCAAATTGTTTCCGCCGTCATTATCGGGATCGCCATCATGTTGGCGGGCATTATCCGTCGTTATCCTGGCCAGATAACTTCTGCCTGGGAAGATCGTGTCTTCGGGGTACCCTCTGAAATAGAGAATGAGGAAGAGCCCAGACCCTCATCGACATGAGCAATTCCCAACCTGTTACCTTTTATACTCGTATTAATTGCGACCTCTGTGATCAGGCTAAAACGCTTCTGGATAGGCTCGCCCAAGAACTGGGATTCACTATAGAAGCTGTTGACATTGATGCGGATCGAAATCTGAGTCTTCAATATGGTGATGTTGTTCCTGTAGTTGTTGTTGATGGTGAGGAGGTCGCACGTGCTCCCATCCGGGTTTCGGCGCTTGAGTCGGCTCTTTGGGAACGTTATCGATAGAGCGCATGGTCGTGGATATAGGCCTCTACCGTCTCGGGAACTAGATAGCGGATAGGCTTCCCTTTTCGTACTCGCTCCCGCACTAGGGTTGAACTGAGGGAAAGGAGGGGCATTTCGACAATGAGGGGTGCAGAGGCCAATCCCATCTTGGGTGCTCCACGCTCTGTTGTATCTTTCGGGGCTACAGCTAGACGGGCCAGAGATGTAATCACTTCCGGCTGTCGCCAGGTGGGCATGTCCGTTAGGGCATCGCTTCCCACTATCAGTACGAGGTCATCCATCCCCTGAGCGTGAAGTTCGCGCAAGGTGTCGACGGTGTAGGTAGGTCCTGTTCGGTCAACTTCCCGTCTATCTAGATGGAAGTTGGGATTTTCGGCGATCGCGAGGTCGGTCATTGCGAGTCGCTCGCTCGATGGACTCACGTTTCGACTGGCCTTTTGCCATGGATCGCCTGCGGGCATGAAAAGTACCAGTTCGAGCCCAAGCTGGACACGTGCGCATTCACCCAGCACAAGGTGTCCCATGTGCGGGGGATCGAATGTGCCTCCGAGAACCCCGATTGGCATACCTTGAGTCTAGCCGATCTGATGGTTAGCACTCTTGCTGTGAGAGTGCTAATATAGGTTTGCAGGCTTTACAATGGCATTGTCAGATCGAAGGGCAAGAATCCTCGGGTTTATTGTCGAGGACTACGTTAAAAGCGCACAGCCGATTGGCTCTGCGGCGCTAGTAGCGAAGCATGATCTTGAACTCTCCAGCGCTACGGTTCGCAGTGAGATGGCTGCTTTAGAGAATGAGGGACTTATTACCCATCCCCATACCTCGGCTGGCCGCGTTCCTAGCAATCTAGGCTACCGCACCTATGTGGGCTCTCTAATGGGTGAACGGCGCCTCTCAAATGAAGAGGAGCTGACCATTCTGCATCAGTTCCACCAGAGTGCCGTTGATCTTGAGCGCTGGTTATCTCTTTCCGTGAGCGTGTTAGCCAACTCCCTTCATACGGCTGCTATTGCAACGCCACCGCATATGGTTGAGGTGCGGCTAAAGCAGCTTCAGCTGGTTGAACTCACTGAAGAGAGTGCACTTCTCGTCGTCGTCATGAACGATGCTGCAGTTCTTCAGCACACCCTGCAATTCAGTGAAACAATCTCCCAAGACCAGCTGACGAGGCTTGCAGGGCGCCTTAATCAACTTCTCTCAGGCCTTACTGCCACCGAAATCGAAGGTGGGTCTTTGGCAACTGCAGTTATTGAGCAGGAAGTGGTGGATCAGGTAGTTGTCCTTCTGCGAAGTGAAGAGGACGCCGCTAGTGAAACTCCTGTCATTGAGGGTGTGCGGGAGCTACTTCGACAACCCGAGTATGAGGGGGACAGCGATCGGTTACTCGACACCCTTGAGGCTGTCGAAACCTCGCGGTTGCAACGTGCAATTCCCGCACGCTCCCTCGGTGGTGGTGACTTAGCAATAGTCATCGGTGACGAGAATCCCGCGGAGCCCTATCAGAACATGAGCTTCGTACTCTCACGGTATGGTCCTCCCGGTGGTGCGGGTGGGCTTGTTGGCCTGCTCGGCCCGACCCGTCTCGACTATCCAGATGCCGTCGCCCATGTCCGCTATGTGAGCGACCTGCTGACGGAACTCATGCGGCGCTTCTACGGAGATGCAAGCTCGGCAGAAGGATCTGGGGAGGACAAATGACCGACGACAAAGAACCTGAGGGCGGCGAAGAACCTACGTTTGTCGATCGGCGGGCGTCTGCGCGTATGGACGAGGATGGGACAGAAACCTCCACTCCAGAAGAGCAGACAGCGGAGCCTGAGCAGCTTTCAATAGAGGATTTGCGTGAGCAACTCGAATCTACAAGGGCAGCTGCAGAGCGATTTGAGGGTAGCTGGAAGCGGGCTGCAGCTGATCTTGCTAATTACAAGCGGCGGGTTGATCAGGA
>CEVA01228567.1_pt1 | contig 13974 bp, 14 predicted proteins | sample 361521 | NCBI WGS metagenome assembly CEVA01 (sample SAMEA2622823, study PRJEB7988) | marine metagenome | isolation source: saline water (ENVO:00002010), including
CCCGTGCCGACGGGTCCCGGACTTGGCGTGGATGTGGATGAAGCGGCAATTGCGCAATACGAAGTTAGTTTTTAACGAGAGCCTTTGTTTGGGGCGGACGGTCTGGTCCCGTCCGCGTCGAGCTGGGTGATGGGACCGGGTCGGACCCGCTTAGCTGTCAGGGCCCCAATGGCGAGGGCGGTTTTTTTCGATGCACCTGCTCCGCGGACAATGGCTTCAGTTGATTCCCTAACGTGGTGAAATACCGTATCGCGATTGTCGTCGTCAGGCCCGGGGCCGCCATCTGAGGCCCATATTTTTGCAAGACGATCGGCGAGCAACTCGCTGATCACGACAAGGTCCCGAGCCAGACGCCGAGTGGTTGTTTCGTCAGTGGTGGAGGGTGTTGGGATGGTGCGGTTCTGTATCCACAGGCTCGTAATCGAGGTTAATGTCGAGGCGATGGCCGCCGCAATGAGGGCCAAGACTAGGGATTGCATAACAGACGAGTGTAGGTCCTACAGTTGTGTCGTGGGTGAAGAATGGTGATGGCGGCTGAAAAACATTTTGGAGTGGGTGGGCGCGATAGGACTCGAACCTATGGCCTCGCGGATGTGAACCGCGCGCTCTAACCAGCTGAGCTACGCGCCCACGTGGCTCATCGTATCAATGGCATCGTAATGCAATGGTCATAGTTGGTGCACGGTATCGTCAATGACCAAAATTTCGACCGGATCTCCGGTCGATATCGCTTGGCCCTCGTAGATGACTGCCAGGCCCTTTCCCTCGGTGAGTGAGGACATTCGATACGAACCCTGGTCACCGGCACTTCGGCAGACAAGTCTGTCGTTTTCACGTTCTATCGTGACACGAACATAGGTTCGCTTTCCATCTGAACTGTACAAGTTCTCGCCTGCTACGGCATGGATTCGTGGGTGTAGTAGATCGGTGTGCCCCATCAATCGGAGCAACGCCGGTCGGACAAATATCATGAATCCCACCATGCTAGAGACGGGGTTTCCTGGAAGGCCAATAAGAGGCGTGCCGTTGACCACGCCGAACGCGAGGGGTTTCCCTGGTCGCATGTTGACTTGCCAAAAATCCATTTCTCCTTGGCCCGCAAGAACGTGTTTAACGAGATCAAGATCACCCATAGATACACCACCGATGGTTACCACAATGTCGGTTTCGGAGGCCGACTGCAGTGCGAGTCGCAGCTCTTCAACACTGTCGCCAACAATCGGTTGACGTTTGGGAGCGGCGCCGATCGCACGTGAGGCGGCTTCGAGGGCCCATGCATTGCTGTTACGGACGAGGCCAGGTCTGAAGTCGGCATCAATCTCGACGACCTCGTCCCCCGTTGGGACGATTGCGACTCTCGCTCTCGGGTGGATGGACACGTTTGTCACCGCTACTGATGCGAGAACGCCGATGGTGGGGGCTCCAATTGTTGTCCCAGCTTCGATCACTAAATCTCCCTTGAGAATGTCCCCGCCGGCGGGCCTAATGTTTTCTCCGGGGCTAACCGGGGTTTGTACAGAGACAGTTGATTGGTTGCTGGAATCTGTGCCGCGCGGCGAGGTGCCAAGTTGCCCCCAATCTCTTCTATCCGTGTCTTCAAATGGCACGATAGCGTCGGCCCCTGCCGGAATTGAAGCGCCGGTCATGATACGGGCTGCTTCACCACGGTGAACGGGTGTAGGGCTAATGTGACCAGCTGGTATTTCATCAATCACATTAAGTGTGACAGGACAGTCTGCCGAGGCATTTGCTAGATCCGCAGCATGCACTGCATATCCATCAAAGGCAGAGTTATCAAATCCCGGTACATGGTCGTTGGCTTTAACATCAACAGCCGACACTAGGCCTAACGAGCGGTCAAGGCCAACCTTTGCTGCGGGCAGAGGCTCTATGGCTCGAAGGATTCGATCGAGGGCTTCGTCCACCGAAAGTGGTGCTGGATTAGTAGGCACGCTTCTGAAGTATCTGTGGGTTTACTGACGCTACAAGTCTAGTCGGCTTGACCATGACGGGATGTGAGGAATGGTCGAACTGCTGGTGTTCGGAGTTCAGAGATTGCTATTCTCGACCTATCAGGTTTAGCGATGACTACGGACGGTAGGTGCGGATGTTTAGGAAGCTAGGGTTTTTTGCCGTCATTGTTGGCCTTCTGGCCTTTGTTTATCGAAAGGCTAAAGGTTTTATGACCGGTGAAGATTCCGATTTGCCTGAGTAGTTAGTTTCATCTCTGCCACTCGGTGATCTTTGGGTGGTGGGCCTAGCAGCACGGCGGTTGCCTGGAATCTGCCTGTGCCATTCCTCGGTAGCTCAACGGTAGAGCATGCGGCTGTTAACCGCAGGGTTGCAGGTTCGAATCCTGCCCGAGGAGCCATGTGTGCGGGCGCTCAGTAAATGATTTCTCGTTCGCGCATCGGAGTGGTCAGGATTAAAAGCTGCGGAGGAAGCATGGCCGAACCTGTTGCCATTGTCGATGATCCCAATGCCTGCCGCAGCGACGGCCAGTCGTGGAACTCTGATTTTGAAGTCTACATGCTGAGGATTGTGAATCATCCTCTGTATGCAGGGATGCCGAACTCAGCCACTAATGGAAGGATCCACTGGGAGGTTCCTCCGAATCGAGGATTAGGACGCTCCCTGTACACGCATCATCGGCGAGTGGGCCGTACCCGTGTGTGTTATCGCCAGGGCATGGTGTAGTGATGTCAGCAATGAGTAGGCGAAAACTCTTTCGTTTTTGCACTCGTGGGTCGTTCGCAGCCTTTGCGCCTGTGGTTTTGGCTGCGTGTAATGGGACCCAGCCTACGGCTGAGAAAACGCCTGTCGAAACACCGGTACTCGGAGTACAAACTCCAGAGGCTCTAAAGCCCAAGATAGAGACTCGGACTGCAACCACTCCTATCGAGAAGGTCGCCACGCGAATAGTTGAAAATATTCCTGTTGTTCAAAAGGTGGTTCAGGCTGTGCCGCAGCGGGTGACGGCAGTTATTCGTCTCGCCAATGATCATTCGTCGGGGGCACGAGGCGCTGCGATGAGATGGGCTCTGCAACAGCTGGCGCAGGAAAAACCTCATATTTCCATTCGGTTCGAACCTAGCAACCCTGATTACAGGGAGACATTTTCGCTGCATGCGGCTGCCGGAACTCGGGCTGATCTCGCCATGTTGGATGGGGGGTTTTTTAATAGTTGGGTGCATCGCGGGGCTTTTTCACCCATTAGCGAAGCTTTGGAAACTTTTGACGAATGGAATGCTGAACGTTGGTATGCGCCGCCTGACGAAATGTCGGTTGGGCAGTTTGACGACGATCGATTTAGCCGCAAAGCGCCGCATGCGATGGGATATCAAGGAGTCATGTTTGGGCTGCCGTATCAGGGCAACATCAATGGTGCGATATACAACTTCACGTTAATGGAGAAGCAGGGCATACCTGCTCCGATTGAGGGCAAGCACCGTCTTGAGAAAGAGGCGTGGGATTTGTTCAGGAAGGGTACGGATCCCGACGCTGGGACATATGGTTTACAAATGCACCCGAATCCGTGGATTATATGGGGCAGTTGGGCTCGAGGTACTCAGGCGTCTGGCAAGCATATGTACCGAGCCCCTGATCAGTTGAGTTGGGATCTGTTCAATGATGGTGGTGATCGGGGATTTGAACTGGCGATCAAAACTTTGCGTAGTGGGCCGATCGCAGTTCCTTTGGACGACATTAAGACTGTGGCTGGAGAGTTCAGGAGTCCCTTCGCGGCAGGCAACCAGGTTCGGCATTGGACCAGTGGTGGACTCGGGAATTTGACCAAGGAAGTAAGGTCTCGCTTCGCTTGGGGACTAGGCCCGGTGGAAGAGGGCAGCAATGGGCCACACCCGCATCATTTCACAAACCAGGGGCACTACTGTATGGCGGCGGCAACCACGAATGGCATCGTCGAGGAATGCACGGAGACACTACTCTTTCTAGCCGGGGAGAGGGTTCAGCGTCGGATTGCGATCGATCGTGGTTCGTTGCCGATGTTGAAAACAGTCGTAGGGTCAGATGAATTTAAGGAGGGTTCTCCGGATAATCACGGGTATTACAAAACGTGGATGGATAAGGATGATCACCATCACTGGCAAAATGGGCATCCCGGCTGGTGGGAATGGTATGAAGCCTTTCGGGCTGCCGATTCAGCGTTTTCAGGTGAGACTAGTGTTGATGAAGGCATGCGGAAAATCATCAAAACTTCTGACCGCGCGCTCAGGAATTCATACGAGGCCTATGTTCAGTGGAAGGATTGGGTTAAAGCTCTAACGCCTTAAAGATGGTGGCCTTTCGTACTGGAGTTTAGCTCTGTACTGATTCAGAAACGCCGGCTGATTCGCCTAATGTTTAGGGCTGGATGCACCTTGTCGATTTGTATAGGCCCACCACTCGCGAACTCGCCCGGCAACAGTATTGTTGTCAGCTGTCAGCCACGCATGTCTGCCAATGTTTTTGCGAAAATATTGGTCGATGTCCGGATCATCGGGTGCTGTTGTTTCGAACAGCCCTTGCTGTTGCTGTGAGGGGTTGTAGCGAATCTTGAACATGTATCGAGATTCGTTTGACCTGTTTGGTTGCGCGCAGTGCCATAGCAGGCTGTGGGAGAAGATGATTCGGCCTCCTGGCCCGGAAAGATGTTTCTGTCCAGAAAAATTCTTGTATCGGCCGAGATCTCGTCCAGAGACAGATCGAAGATGTGATCCGGGAAGAATTAACGTGGGTCCCATTTCCCGCGGTACGTCATGGGGGAAATACAGCGTCAGAATGTCGAAGTCCCACGGTTCATTACCGATGAGCTGAACGCTAGTTCGATCTTGATCAACATGCCATTGTTGAGCAACACGATGTCCTCCTGGTGTGATGTGTAGCCATGAATGGTTTTGGATGGGCTCGGCTCCCATCAGGCCTTTCAGGATCCGCTGAAATTGCGGCAATTTATGTACTTCTTTAACTGCTTCTGAGTGGTCCCAAAATGCGTTCAGATCAAGGCCAGTCCAGCGGGCATCTTTTGGCTGATTGGCGGCATCATTTTTGACTTCAGCGTTCAGTTCATCAGGGACAGGTTCGTCCATCTCTATATAACCATCCAAAACAAATTGAGCCATCTCTTGAGCTGTGAGTAGCCCGTGTTGGTTTGTACTACCTGTCGTGGTTACCACTTGGACACCTCCGTCACCAAGGCGAGTCTGGGTTAATCGAATTTCTGGAGGACATACTCGTAGAGTAGATGTCCTGTTTGGAAATCGGTTGGATTTTCAGGTAGTCGTGGTGTTTGCAATACGTTCCAATCGTCTCTCATTGCATCAAGAACCGAAGCGTATGGAGGCTCGTCTTCGTCCCCTGACTGCATTTGGACGTCAGCTTCACTGACGGAAGGATCGAACATGGCCCACGCTACTACCTGTGAGTCCAGATCTGGTGTTGTCAGATGCAAGAAAAGAAGCTTCTGCAGGTCGAACTCCGTTCGATTTATTCGACTACTGGTCTAGTGGGCAGGTCGCCAACTGCTAGGACCATTATGACTTGTACTGGTTCCGTACTGTGCTAGCGTTACCCGATTCAAGGAGTGTAGCTCAGCTGGAAGAGCGCCGGTCTCCAAAACCGTAGGTCGGGGGTTCGAGTCCCTCCACTCCTGCCAGAGCCGAAGTGGCGGAACTGGTAGACGCGCTGGTCTCAAAAACCAGTGAGGTTCATCCCTCGTGTCGGTTCGATCCCGACCTTCGGCACCATCATGCGGCAGCGGGTTCTGTTAGGAGCTCGTGATCTCCGGAATATCGAGGTCCATGCCGGGGTAGATTGTGTTGGGATCAGCGCCGTCAAAGCGCCATTTGTTCTTGTTAAAGATAACCTCCCATTTGTCCTGATCACCGTACTCGCGTTCGGCGATAGTTCTGAGAGTTTCACGGGGCATAACTTTAACCGTATGCCTTACGGCTGCCGGGCTCTTGTCCCGTTTGAGGAAATCAAGCAATCCCATTTTGGGGCTTTCTGGGTTATACCCATGGGAATTCAGAAGGGCCGGATTATATGCGCAGAAGGCGTGTGTCACAATGCAAACTCGCTGGCTAAGGGGCATCGGTTAGGAATACACGCTGCAATATTATTATTATTTATTTTCTGTTGGTTAGTAATCTGTGACATCTCCGGCACTCGAGACATTTGCTCAGCGTTTGTGGCGTGAAGCCGAAGCGAAGCGTTCGTGGGTTTGTCTTGGGCTCGACGTCGATCTGGAAAGGTTGCCGGCCCCGTTGCCTCATTCGCTGGCAGGCGCTGAGGTCTTTCTTCGCAACGTTATTGAAGCGTGTTCAGATCTTGTCGTTGCCTTTAAACCAAACTTTGCGTTCTATACCGCATTGGGTGCGGATGGATTACACCTTTTAAATCACGTTCGGGATAGTGTTGGTGATGCAGCGATTCTGATTCTCGACGGTAAGGTTGGAGATGTTGGTGACACGTCGGAACAGTATGCAAAGACAATGTTCGACGTATTCAAGGCGGATGCTATTACCTTCAATGCTTGGGGCGGGCACGACTCAATTCAGCCATTGATTAATAGGCCTGGCAAAGGTGCATTTGCGTGGGTGCGTAGCAGCAATCCTGGGGCCGACGACATTCAGGGTGTTTCTGACCATGATGGCCAATCGGTTTTTATGGGTCTCGCAAGCTCGGTAGCCGCGTGGAATGTTTCAGGGAATCTTGGGACAGTTGTTGGAGCTACACGTCCTTACGATATGGAAGTCGTTCGGGCTTTGACCCCAGGTATGCCTATTTTGGCCCCAGGTGTTGGTGTTCAAGGGGGGGATTTGGCTGCAACGGTTCAGCGAGGATTTGGCGAGGCTCCGGGCGGAGTCCTGATTAATGCTGGACGATCTGCCTTGTGGGCGGGTGATGACGTTAGCTATGCCGAGTCGGTCCGGAGGGTCGTCGAAGGTCTTCGGTCTAATATTGAAGATGCGAGGCCCAGTAACGACGTCTAGCGGGTGACCCGGGTTTCAAGCAGAGTGATGCAGCTAATGTTTGGGATGTAGTGCACTTGGAAGGAAGGGCTTCTCTCAGTATGGACACACAATGGGTTAGAAAAAATCGTTTTGAAGGCGTGTTACGCCGCCCATGCGCCTAGGATTCGAACGACCACGGTTTCTGACACAAGGGTGTTAATCGCTTTCGTGACAGCCGGTTCATCGGGGTGACCCTCCAGTTCGAGAAAGAACAAGTAGTCACCAGATTTTAGTCGCGATGGTCGAGACTGAATAAAGCTGAGATTCAGCTCTTTCTCTCGAAGATGTCCGAGCACGTCATGAAGGGCTCCCACTCGGTCACTGACTGCGACCATTAACGCTACCTTGTCTTTTCCACTAGCCGGTGCAGGAGCATCACCGAGGACGTAGAACCTAGTTTGGTTAGATGCGAGATCCTGAATGTCTTGGTGCACGACTTCCAGATTGTTAGCTTCCGCAGCGCTTAGAGGACCGATCGCGGCTGTTTCCGGTTCCTGTCCGGCACGTCGGGCGGCCTCCGCTGTGCTTGAGACTTCCATGGTTGGGATGCCCGGAACTATTCGATCCAGCCACCCGCGGCATTGGGCGAGTGCCTGGGGATGTGAGTAAATCGTGGTCCACGTTTCGGACGTAGAGGATGCGAGGAGATTGTGGGAGATTGGCAGATTTATTTCTGCCTTGATGTGGGCGTTGTGGGTGGTAAAGAGATCTAGTGTCTCGCCAATGGTCCCGCTTGTTGTGTTTTCGATGGGGACTACTCCGGCTGCACCATGCGACCGGTCAACGTAGTCGAAAATTTCATTAAAGGATCCCATGGGTACTAGTTCAGCAGACCGTCCAAAATGTTGTAAGGCGGCCTGATGGCTAAACGTATGGGGTGGTCCTAAATATGCTACCTGTACCGGTCCTTCGAGATCACGGGAGGCGGACATGATCTCGCGGAAAATGGCATGGAGGTGTTCATCGGTGTACGGACCCGGATTAAGTTCCGAGATCCGTTTTAGTACATGTTGCTCGCGATCAAGATCCAGTACCGGTTCACCAGCAACGGATTTCAAATGACCAATCTTGTGCACGATTGCGGCTCGTTCGACGAGCAATTCGACGAGGCGTTTGTCGACGGCGTCAATAGCGAGGCGTAGTTCATTGATTGACTGGGACACTACGCGCTCCTTTGTTGTTGGGACGTGATGCTAGCACCGCTTTGGTATTTGCTTCGCTCAGACTATGTTATGGGGCTGCTACGTTTCGGGTGGCTACGCTGAACGCATCAATGGCCCGATCAAGGTCGTCCCGGGTATGAGCTGCGCTGACCATGGCTCGGACTCGAGCTGCATCCTTCGGGACTGTTGGGAAGGCCACGCTTTGAACGAATATGCCCAATTCTCGCAGGTGGTCACTTAAGGCGTGTGCCTTTCGAGCGTCTCCTACGATCACTGGAGTAATTGGCGTGGAGCTACGGCCGGTATCGAGGCCAAGCTTTTCCAACCCGGTTTTGAAATAGCGTGTGTTCTCCCATAAATGTTCGACGCGTTCAGGTTGACGGCTTAGCACTCGGATAGCGGCACGAGATGCTTCGATGACTGCGGGTGGATGAGCGGTCGAAAAGAGAAGGGGCCGGACTGTTTGGACGAGATAATCCCGTAGTGCTTGGCTTCCGGCAATGTATCCACCCATCGAGCCGAGGGCCTTCGAGAGGGTGCCAATTTGAACATGGACGCGTTCATGTAGACCAAAATGATCGGTTGACCCACGTCCTCCGTGTCCGAGGACCCCACTCGCGTGGGCGTCGTCCACCATGACGATGGCTCCGAATTCTTCTGCTACTGTACACAGGTCCGGCAGCGGCGCGATGTCTCCGTCCATGCTGAAGACACCATCTGTGACAACGAGCTTGCGTTGGTCAGGTGAGCACTGCCGCAGTTGCTCCCGTAAGGAGTCTGGATCTGCATGAGCATAACGTCGAACCGTTGCTCGGCTTAGTCGACAGCCATCAATGATGCTCGCGTGGTTCAGTTCATCGCTGATAATCACGTCGTCGCGGCCCACAAGGGCGGGAATGACCCCAAGATTTGCTGTAAACCCTGACTGGAGAACGAGAGTTGCCTCTACCCCTTTCCAGGTGGCGATTTCGTGTTCCAGGGCTTCGTGAAGTTCGAAAGTGCCGGCAATTGTTCGAACGGCTCCAGCACCGCTACCCCACTGGCTAGCCCCGGCCGCGGCCGCATCGCGAAGTTCCTGGTCATTCGCGAATCCCAGATAGTCATTCGAGGACATGTTGACGAGAGTTCTGTTTTCAATCCGAACTCTCGGTCCTTGAGCTGACTGCAGTACCGGCATTGAGCGCAACGCTCCTCTCGCACGGCTATCTCGGAGATGGGTTTCAGTGAACGCAAGTGGGTCCATCGGTGTTCTCACCGCTTAGCGAATATCTGATGCTGAAGCGTAACGTTCTACGGCCTTAGTCTGTGCTGTTTCCATTGGGTTCGTATGATGTTTGTAGCGATGCCGGGATTGTCCGGCGTTTACTAATGGGGTCGGATGATGATTGAGGAGTCTGCAAGTATCGAGCTTAATGCGCCTGTCAACACGGTGTGGCAAATCGTCAACACGATCAATGATTGGGAAAAATGGCATACGGCGATTGAATCGGCCGAACGGCTAACCGCCGGAAATTGGGTTCCTGGTTTTCGGTTTCGCCAAAAGTCAGAGCGAATCGAGTTCATCTATACGATTACTGAGGTCGAACTCGGCCATACCGCTTCCTGGTCGGGCTCCCGTGCGGGGCTAACTCGGCATATGAGCGTTGAGTTGCGGTCCCTAGAGGGAGGCACTGAGGTTTTGATCACACAATCCGCGGCCGGGTTCCGTGCGGCCGGCCCGTTAGGTTTCCTTGTGCGTAGAGGCATGCGGCGTAATTTGCGTGCGTGGACACAGGGTTTACGCAAGGTGTTGGCTGAACAGCCAACAATTGGCAGTTAACCGGATGACGGGTTCCACGGATTGTTCGGGGATGCTGTCGGTTGCGGTTGAGGCTGCCCGAGCTGGCGGTGGCGAGCTAATCGACCGGTTTGATACAGATCTTGATGTGCAGTGGAAGACGTGGCAAGGGGAGAAATCCATTGTTACCGACGCCGATTTTGCTGCTGATCAAGCGATTCGGAAGGTTCTAGGTCGTCATGTGCCAAGCCACACCATTTTCTCTGAAGAGTTTCCCGAGGGAGATGTTCTTGGTGATGATGTTTGGGTGATCGATCCACTTGACGGAACTGACAACTACTCGAGGGGGCAACCGCAGTTTTGTGTGAGCGTGGCTCACACGCGTGCTGGGGTCGCCGATGTTGCGGTGATTTACGATCCGATTCGCGACGAAATGTTCAGTGCGACAGCGGGATCTGCGTCCATGCTTAATGGCCATCACATCGAAGTTACAACTCGAACCGATCCATCTGATTGCTCGGTAGCTTGGGCCCAACGTGGCGTGAACCCTGACGATGAAGTCCGATTCAATGCGGCTTTAGCTGAAGCGGCACGGGTGTTTTATCGGATTCGAATGACTGGCTCATCGGCCATTGAAACGGCATGGGTTGCGGCGGGCCGTTTTGATGGCGCCTTGTTTAGCAACGTGAAATGGTGGGATCACGCGAGTGGCGGTTTGCTTGTCCAACAGGCAGGCGGTCAGGCTACTGATGTTCATCGTCACCCAGCAGGTCCTGATAGTCGGCGGTGCGTATTTAGCAATGGGCTGATACATGACGTCATGTTGGGATTGGCGAGCAAGCACGGCCTGGAGATCCCGTTTTCTTGAGTTCGGCCGTTTGTGGACGCGATTTTCGCTAGGATCTGATAGCCAAATCGTGAAAATGTCGGAGCTTTACGAGTACTGGCGGATTATTTGTTCTATCGGCGTGTAATGTCTATGGGTAGGAATTGGTTAGATTCGGCTATGGCCCTTGCCCTTGTGGCACCGTTTATCGTGGTGACATTGGGGTTGGTGATTGGTTTTGATACGCCAGTTGGCCATGAGGGGCATGCCCACGTGCATCTTGCCGGGGGGCATGCCGACGATGCCGAGGATGGGAGGACGACCGGTGAATTCCCTGAACTATCTGTAGGGGCGGCCGTCTTCACCAATCCCGCGACCTTTGGGCTACTCCTGATCTGCCTTGCTGTTATAGCGGTCCACGTTGGTTGGGGCGCTGGTTTGGATTCGAATCAGCCTCGTCCTCCGCCTCGCTAGAACTGGGTCTTGCACGCGTATCGGTGTGCGGTTGACCGGTGTTCATGGGTTATTAGCGGTGCAACAGCCGCGTAATGAAGTTGCCAGATCTAGTTGGAGGTTTTTGAAATGCTTATTCCACATACTTGGCGAGGCCTATTTCGATCGATGCGTGTCGCGGCTCTTGCTGCACTCTTGACTTTGACGACTACGTCCTACGTGTTTGCCCACGAGGGGCGCAAGATCCACGGCTACGAGTTGGATGTTGGTTTTCTTAACGAACCGGTATATGAAGGCCAGCCGAATGCGGTCTATTTATCGGTGGCTCGCGCGGATACCGGTCATCATGAAAAGGCTGATGGGTCTTCAGTTCACCAGCACCACGATCATTCGATGGCAGCACATGCTGCCATCTTCACCTCTGCGCCTATTGAGCCCGGTGCTACGTTTAAATGGGATGTTTCGGAAGACTATGTAGGTCAGGTAATCCCTTGGCATAGCCACCTTGAACCGAACTTGGCGGGCATGCTGCAGGTGATGGTGATGGGTGAAGTCGGCCAGATCGATATTGCGCTTCAGAAAGATGGCGTCAGGCCCATTGACGTTCAGGTTGCACCTGGTGCGGTAGTGGTATGGACCAATGGGACAGATGTGCTGCAAACCGTGACCAGTGGTGTGCATGATGGCGGTTTGAGCCATGGGGATAGACAGGGTGAGCCGACAAATGATCACCCTCATGTGGGTGTGGAAGGTCTTTCTGCCTCCCTAGCTGTGGACGTTACGCATGTGGAATCAGGCGTGCAGACCCGTATGTCCCTGCAGCCTCATCCTGGCAAGGCTGGTGGGTACGTTGCCCCGTTTGTACCCACGGTCCCAGGCCGGTACCAATTCCGTTTTGTCGGCATGATTGGTGAACATAAAGTGGACGAAGTGTTTACTTCGGGGCCGACCACCTTTGATGATGTTCAATCACAATCAGCCCTGCAATTCCCGGTAACGTTACCTGCTGTTCGTGAGCTTGCCAGTGTGTCAAAGGCCTCCCAGCTAGAGGTCCGTGATGCAAGCGATGTCGCATCGAGATCGTTCATTGTTGGGTTTGCTGGCTTGCTGTTTGGTGTGACAGGTCTTGTGGTTGGGACTATCGCACTTACAGTTACGATGCGTGGCCGACGTGCGTAGATGGATGTTGTGGTGGCTGGGCCTACTTGCCAACCGCTATGGCCTATTGGTTGGGTTTTTGTTGGTGATTGCCGTGGTTCTGGCGTCGCCTGTTCGTGCACATGCCAACCTGCTACGTGCGATTCCGAGTCCAGGAACTACTGTTGAGGTTTCACCAAAAGTCGTCTACGCGGAATTTAGCGAATCTATTGATTCAGGCTTCAGTAGTGTTGACGTGGTACGTGTGGATGGACAGTCCGTTGCGACAGGTCCGGCGCGGCCTGATCCAACCAGCGATTCGGCGCTGCTTGTTCCTGTGGCGCTGCTTGAGCGCGGGACATACGTCGTCGTGTGGCGGACTCTCTCGAATGTCGATGGCCACATTATCAGGGGGTCATACGCATTCGCTGTTGGCCAGCCAGTGTCTGCAGATGTCGAGATATTCACGGCTAGAGTCGATTCCAGCCCTGTGGCCGGGCTATCGCGGGGACTTCTCTTTGCTGGAGTGATCGTGCTTATCGGTGCTCCCCTTCACATGGTGGTTCAAAGGCGAGGCTTGGTGTTCGCCCAGCAGAAGGTTTTTCAATCTCGTGTGTCTTTGCTCCTGCTTATCGGTGGCTTGCTTGCGTTCACTGGTCAAGTCGGTGTGCTTGGTGCTCAGGTCGTAGCACTCGGGATTGACTCCTTTACTGCAGGTTTTGGTGAGGTGTTTGCGTCCGGATCGTGGGGTGTGTTGTGGATTGCTCGTACGGTAGCGCTCGTGATTGGGCTGGTGCTTATTGATCGGGTTAGCGAGGGTGACGAAGATACGCCAGCACGGGCTTTAGGAGTCTTGGCGATTTCTGCTATAGGCGTGGGTATGGCGGCTTCAATTTCTTTGAGCAGTCATGCGGCGGCTATTAGAGAATTAACCCCTGCGTTACTCGCCGATGTCCTGCATTTAACGGCTGTTGGAGTATGGGCAGGTGGGCTGCCCGTCTTGCTGTTGACCATTGGCTCGTTGCGACGAAATTTGCCTGGTGTCAAGGCTGGATCAGTGGTCACTGAGGGGCTCTCGAGATTTTCTGTAATTGCAACGGTCTCGGTGGGTGTGATTGTTGTCACTGGGCTCTATGGCGCCTGGCTTGAGGTGCTGGAGATTTCACGGCTGTGGACCACAGAATATGGCGTTGTCCTGCTCGTTAAGCTCGCTCTCGTCGGTCCGCTCTTTGCTCTTGGCGGGATCAATAATTCTTGGGTTCTTCCGAGGCTCCGTCGACTCGGCGGAGTGTCTGCCCCAAGGTTGAGGCTGCTTCGTTCGTTTGTGATTGTTGAAGTTGTACTTGCCTGCGCCGTGCTACTGGTTGTCGGTTTCCTAACTGATCGGGAGCCGGCTCGACAGGTGGTGATTGTTGGGAAATCGTTTGTCGAGGTGGCAGGTTCCTCAGCCGAGGCTGGGTTGAATGTTCGGGCAATCCCAGGGCGTCCGGGGTCGAATGTTCTTGAGTTCGACGTGAGGCCCAAGCAGGGATCTCTGACTCCACAAACGACGCTTGAAGTGGAGTTCAAGTATCTTGAAGCAGATGTTGGAACTGTAGTGGGCCG
>CEVA01049400.1_pt1 | contig 13971 bp, 13 predicted proteins | sample 361521 | NCBI WGS metagenome assembly CEVA01 (sample SAMEA2622823, study PRJEB7988) | marine metagenome | isolation source: saline water (ENVO:00002010), including
TCGTTATTCATTCCAGGATGAACGAACCGAGAACGTCTATCGGGCGGAGAAGCAAATCGCTGCGCTGTCCGTTGTGTCGGCGAGTCTGGCCATCTTTGTCGGGTGTCTGGGTCTGCTTGGGCTGGCAGCCTTCGCAACTGAGCGTCGATTGAAAGAAATCGGGATTCGTAAGGTTCTGGGAGCCTCTGTGACACGAATTCTGGGTCTGCTTTCTGGCGAGTTCATCGGCTTGCTGATTCTGGCGAACACCATCGCGTTACCGATCGGTTACGTACTATCTCGATCGTGGCTGGAGACATTTGTATTCAGGGTCGATCCAGGCTTCCTCACACCGCGAGCGCGAATCCGGTTGTTGCCCTGAGAGCCGATTAGGGTGCCTTCGTTGACCGGGGAAGGTGAAAACCATACTTTTAGTGAAGAAGTGAAGAAGAAGGGTATCTTCACCTTGTGGGGGCGATCAGGCTTCGACGGGGGCGGGGATGCGAAAGCTGCGTGTCGAGGTCCCACATACCTCGTTAATCCGTGGACAAAAACGCAACTGCGGACGATCACTCGTACGCAATGGCTGCCTAACTAACCCTTAGGAACAGCCCGTTCCGCTGGGCCTCGCCTGTGTGGCCCTACCGGGGCGCCGACTAGAGCAGGCTAGCACGTGGTCCTCCGCTGGAGGGATTGCGAGCGAAATTTTCTTCTAGCTGGCGCGCCGTTGACCCAGCCTGCCGGGGCGACGGCGCGCGAGATCAAGTAGGCAGGCTACACACGTAGACGCGGTCGCAGAAGCGCTTTCGGACGCGGGTTCGATTCCCGCCGCCTCCACCAGCCTTCGCTCACCTGGCGGTGAGCTTCGGCTCGGCAGGCCAGCGCGTAAAGTATCAATCGAGAGAAGCCGGGTGCCTCGCCATAGCCCGCAGGGCGACGGCGGATGTTCGCCCTGGTCGCGCTCCTACGATCTGAGTCTGATCCCCATCGAGAGCCAAATCGATGGGGATTGTCTATGTAGTGTGTATATATCCTGAACAGCCTGACATATCCGGAGAAATACTATGTGGGTTTTACTACCGACTTAGGAAAGCGGGTGGCAATTCACAATCAAGGAGGATGTCCTCATACGGCAAAAGGCCTACCGTGGAAGGTGAAGACCCATTTAATGTTCGAGAATGAGCGAACAGCCCGTCGTTTCGAGAGATATCTCAAAACTGGTTCCGGTCGTGCCTTCGCAAAGCCGCATTTCGAGTAATCGATCGGATCATTGCCGGATTACAACGCCCGTCGTTTTCCACACGACGGGCGCTCTTGTTTGTGGGGATGTGGTAATTCACGTTACCTTGTCATTTGCGAAAACTTCAACGCCCAGGGAGCGGCATGGCCAGTGTGATCATCACAGGTGGAGCGACGGGGATTGGGGCGGCTTCGGTTCGGAAGTTCGCGTCGGATGGGTTTGATGTCGCCGTTCTGGACGTCAATGGGGAAGCCGGAGAGGCTCTGGTAGCTGAGGCGTTCTCGGGATCGGTGCGCTTTTTCGAGACGGACGTCAGGATTCGATCGGCCGTAGACGCTTCTGTCGATCGAGCGGTGGCGGAGTTCGGTACCCCCGATATCCTCTTTGCCAACGCCGGGATCCAGAAGCTGGCGAGTATTTTCGAGATGCGGGACGAAGATGTGGACGCCATCATCGATATCAACCTGAAGGGCGTTCTCTACACAGTCGCGGCTGTTGCGCCCCATATGCGGGAAGCCGGACAAGGCAACATTGTGCTGATGGCATCCGACCAGGCGTTGGTCGGAAAACAAGGGTCCATCGTGTATGGGGCCACAAAGGGCGCGGTTGCCCAGCTGACGAAGAGTCTGGCTGTCGAACTTGGCCCACTGGGTGTTCGCGTGAATGCGGTCTGCCCGGCAACGGTGAAGACGCCGCTCACCGAGAAGGTGTTCGAGTGGCTGGCCGACAAGAACTTCGGAGGAGACGTGGATGCGGCGTGGGCGGCGGAAGCGGAATCTCTGCTCGTGGGCCGGGTCGCGGAACCTTGGGAGATCGCAGAGGTGGTATACTTTTTATCTCAACCGACATCCTCCTTCATGACCGGCGCTCTCGTACCGGTGGACGGGGGGTTGACGGCCCAGTAGTCGCGTGGCGGGGCGTCGAAGACCTTGGTCAACGAGGAAGACTGATGCGCAAGGATATCCATCAGATCTTAGACGAGCTTCAGACTGTATTTGGAGCAGGCGCCGGATGCGAGGGACCCCTGTCTGTGAGTGGAGCCGGGATTCGACTGACGGGTGTGGACCTTCGGCCCAAGTTGCTTCCGGAGCAGGTTGCTTTCCTGCTGGATGCATTAAGCATGTTCGGGATCGTGACGATCCCGGGTCAGGATCTTGAAACCTTCTCTCTCGCTCACTTCGAGCGGTTCGCGAATCACTGGGGGGCGCCGGTTCCGCATCCCAACAACTTTATGCGAGGGGGAAAGCCGGCGCAGTCGGACGGAGCAAGCGATGGGGAGATCGAGTGGATTCCGTTCGAGAAGAGACGCGTGTCCTCCGTCAATCGCGCTTTCCCGGGCCAGTTGGCGTGCCTGGCGCACGAGTCGCCGACCGTTCTGGTGGTTTCCAACATCAAAGAGGATACGAGCGGACCCGTGACCGTCGGACAGGGCGGGTCCTGGCACACCGATATTGAATACGAACCGCTGCCGATCTACGTGTCGATGTTCCTAGTCCACAAGTCACCGGTCGCCCGGGGCTCGAACGGGTCGTGGGTCGAGGGTCCGGACGACCCCGATACCCTCAAGCCCTATCTCGAGGGTTCGGAGGATGAGCTGATTCGACGGAGGAAGCGTCTTCCCTTGAATGGGGAAACGGCTTTTGCCGATACGGCAGCAGCGCTGGCAGCCCTACCTGAATCAGAGCAAGCAGAACTGGGACGGGTACAGATCCGACGCCGATTGAACGAAGGCGACGAGGGATGGCTCGCCCCGCTGGTGCGAACGAATCCTCGGTCAGGAATCAAATCGCTGCACAGCCCGATCTGGGCCTCGAGACCGCGCGTCAGACCGCCCGTCGAGTTGGACGGGATGACGATGGATGAATCGCGAGTCTTTCTGGATCGATTGGAGTCGCACGTACTCAAGCCGGAGTTTCGATATGACCACCTCCACGCTCCTGGGGATGTGACGTTGTGGGACAATTACATGACGCTCCACAATTCACCACCCATCAAGTCGAACATCGATTCGCTGGACGATGCGAGGTTGTTGTATCGATTAAGCTGCAAGGGAGAGCCTGTCCAGACACTGCCCAGGAAAGATCTGGCGGACTGGCTCGACGCTCATATCTCCGGCGGATACACGACACCGGATGAAATCCTGGACGTTTCATGAGCGGTGCGATTGAACCTCGGTTGGGATCCACGAATGCGTGCTTTGTCATCCTGTGCCGAAAAACAGCCGTAGGAAACACCGTTCTAATTGAAGGAGGACACTCATGAGAATCGCCGTAACGGGCGCCACCGGGCTTGTCGGATCCGAGCTGGTTCCTGAACTGTCGACGGCAGGGCACGATGTGATTCGACTCGTACGCAGAGGCCCTGGAGAAGGCGAAGGACACTGGAATCCGGCATCCGGGATCGAACCGAGCGCCCTCGAGGGAGTCGAAGCGGTCATCCATCTGGCCGGAGAGAACATTGCAGAAGGCAGATGGACCTCTGACAAGAAGGCTCGCATTCGGGACAGTCGTGTGGAAGGTACTGCTGCTGTCGCCCGGTCAATCGTTGGAATGGAGAACGCGCCTTCGGCGTTGATCTGCGCATCCGCCATTGGACACTACGGCGACCGGGCTGACGAAGAGCTTGTTGAGGACAGCGGGCCGGGGGAGGGGTTTCTGCCGGAGGTGTGTCAGGCCTGGGAGGCTGCGGCGGATCCCGCGAGGGAAGCGGGTATTCGGGTTGTCCACCTTCGCTTCGGTGTCGTGCTGAGCCCGAAGGGAGGCGCGCTGGCGAAGATGATGACGCCGTTCAAGATGGCCGTTGGCGGACGTATTGGAAGCGGTGACCAGTATATGAGCTGGCTGTCGATCGAGGATGCGTCCGGGATGATTCTTCACGGGTTAAATACGTCCGAGCTTTCAGGTCCCGTAAACGCGGTGGCCCCGGAGCCGGTCACGAATGCAGAGTTTACGAAGGCACTGGGCCGCGCGGTACACAGACCGACGATCTTTCCGATGCCCGGATTCGCCGCGAAACTGGCGTTCGGTGAAATGGCGGAAGCACTTGTCCTTGCGAGCACGCGAGTTCTTCCGAAGCGACTCGAGGAAACCGGCTACACCTTCCGTCATCGTACGATCGATCAGGCGCTGGGAGATATGATTCGTTAGGAAGCTGCGCCGACTCTACTCCGTTTCGGGCCGGCCGCGAAGAATTCGGATGACATCATCGAGGTTCTGACGGATGGTCCGGAATTCGACGATCAGGAGGGTGACGGCGAAAGCGGCGAGAAGGGCCCCAGCGCGCACAATGATATGGGCCGTCGATGATCCCAATGGCGACGCGAGCAGGGCATCGGCTCCGATCATGGCTGAGATGCCGATCGCTGGAGGCAACGCGATGCGGCTCCACCTGACGGCAATGACCGCCCGTAGCCGGAGGGCGAGCGTGATGATTCCGATGACGGCGACGGTCCCGACCGCATAGGCGACACCCCTCACACCCCAGGTTGCCGCTCCAAAGGGCAGCAGGACCAGACCCGCGGTTGCCTGCAGCGCCATTGCGCTCGCAGCTTGTTTTGTGCGGCCGACCGCCCACAGCAGTCCGTAGCACTCCTCGAATAATGGCCGGAAGACAGCGAAGACTCCCAACCAGACGAGGATGGGGGCTGTATCCGCCCACGCCCCGCCGAACACTCTCACGACTTCATCGGACATCAGGACGAGCAGGATGGCGACGGGTGTTGCCACCCGGACGATCAAGCTGGCCATTCTCGTGAAGAAGTCGGTGAGCCGATCCGGCTCGTTCTGATAGCGAGAGTAAAGGCTGTTTGTGTAGTTGAAGATCATGTGAGCGAGCAAAGCCGTGGGGATCTGCATGAGCCACCACGCGTTCTCGTAGAGCGTGAGATCACGATCGGTCAGCATCCACGCGATCACCAGTTTGTCGAAGTGCCACACGAATATTTGCAGGACCCAGCCGCTCCAAATCCATTTGCAGTAGCCGATCAAGCGACCAGCCCAAACTCGATCGATCCGGAACCGTGTCAGGCTGACAGGACGCGTCAGGAGGATGGCGCCGACAGACAGCACGGTGTATACGACGGACAGGGTCGAGAAGTTGCTCCAGCCTCCGATCACCAAAGACCATTCTTCAAGACCTGTGTGGGCCGCGTAGAGTGCGGCGGCGAGAGCGAGGATTGTGCACAGACCGTGGATTGCGGACAGGCGACCGAACTCGAAATCTTTCCGGAGCGAGAATTCGGAGGTGTTGGAAATCCGCTTGAGGAAGTAGAGGCCTGCGAGGATAAGGAGTACGCCCGACCCCCACGTGTGAGCGGCCGAATCCGTCCAGTAAAGCGTGAGCGAGAGCAGGCCGTTCAGGAGAATCAGGCCGAACCCGAGAAGAACGTTCAGGGTGTAATGGGTGGCTTTAAATTCATCGATCTGGTCCTGAAAATGAAGGAGCGCCCAGCCCAGGCCCTCAGTGCAGTTGGCGAGCATGAAGAAGCTGAAGAAGTAGAAAAGCGCGGCATCGAAGGGTTCCAGTCCCAACTCACGCTTCAGGAGGATCGTGAAGACGACACTCCCGATTCTCGCGGCGTAGCCGCCGCCGATCGAGTAGAAGAGGCCGGATAGGATTTTTCTGGGTGTATTCAAGACGATCTCGATGTTCGAAGGACAGTCAGGAGTTCCTTAAACCATAGGCAAAACAGAGAGAGGGTTGAAGGCGAGGTGGAGGGTGTTGCACAAGCCGCACGGGTCAGGTCTTGACACGCGGAGGGGCAGGAAGATATTGGTGGCCGTGGCAACGTGGACGTCCGAGGGGTGTGATGAGCGCAATCGATCAGGCCAGAAAGGCCGTACGTGAAGGCGATGTTGAAACACTCGAAAATCTGATACACGCCGACGCGGAACTCGTTCACCCGACGACAGAAGATAACAGGCGAACACTCCTGCATACGCTGGCGGACTTTCCGGGTTACACCCCTCGCCAGGGTGTTGATCGCGGCAGGGGCAGATGTGAACGCCCGGATACCGCACGAGAAAGTGAAACACAGTCGTGAGACACCACTTCATTGGGCGGCGAGTAACGACGATGTTGCCCTGGCAGAGATTCTGCTCGACGCAGGCGCAGACATCGACGCGGACGGCGGGATCATTCTGGCGGGCATACCTGTCTGGAACGCGGTCATCTTTCGATGTGTGAATGTGGCCCGATGTTTGATCGAGCGAGGCGCGGCCGTAAACCTGATGATCGTTGCGGGGGCTGGCCGGAGAGATCTGCTGGGTCAGTACTTCGATGAACAGGGGCAGGTGGTTGCAGACGCCGGTACGTTGCCGTGCTGGGACGAGCACCGGTACGCCGAATCGGCGTTGAACAGCGCGTTCGGGTTTGCGTGTCGAAACGGCCACGTGACGGTTGCGAAAGAACTGCTCGAATTGGGCGTCGATCCGACGATCAAGAATCCGACTGGCGACACGCCTTTCAAGCAGGCCGAGGAGGGCGCTCACAAAATCGTCATTGCGTGGATGAAAGGACGAGGGATCGAAGAGTGAGGGCCGACGGAACAACGTTCCAGGAGTTTGACTCGTCCGTACGCACCCGGTATGTTCGAGTCGTCCAGCCACGCTCGCTCTGACGCAGGAAAACCGTGCCACGACCCTTCAGCAGCCAGTTACACGACCACCTAATCCCGTGGACGAAGCTGAACTGGCCGGTTGACTGGCCTGCTCTTTTTGGTCGCCAGGCCCAACTGGAAGTTGAGATCGGGTTCGGCAACGGAGGGTTCCTGGCCGATCGTGCTTCTCGGTATCCCAATCGGGATTTCATCGGGATCGAGCGTTCGCTGGCTTCTACGCACCGTATCTTCAAACGGATCGAACGGGACGGCTTGACGAACATTCGAGTCCTGTTGGGCGATGCCGCCTTCGCACTGAATCACCTTTTTGCGCCCGAATCCGTCACACAGGTTTTCGTCAATTTCTCCGATCCCTGGCCGAAGGAACGTCACCACTCACGGAGACTGATCCAGCCGTCGTTTCTCGACCTGGTCGGACGAAGACTGTGCGAGGATGGTCAGGTGACCATCGCGACGGATCACGAGGGGTACGCGCTGTGGATCGAAGACGCCTTCGAGCACCAACGGATGCTCGCGTCTGTGCACGAAACTGTGGCGATCGACCAGATCGAGGGCCGTTCGCCTACGAAGTACGAACAACGAGCGCTCGATGCGGGTGTACCCATCCGTTACTATGAGTGGAAGCGCTGTGCGCCGGTTCACGAGTCGGCGAGGGACGAGAGGATTGAAGAAGTGCCAAACGTCATTCTTGACGGAACGTTCGATGTAGATACGCTGCTTGACGCGTTCGATGGCTCCACGTGGCAGGGAGAACACGAAGGCGTATCAGTGGTCGTTAAGCTCGGTTGTGCTTTTCAAGATCGGGACCGAGGACACGTTCTGATCGAGACCATGGTTCGAGAGGGGGCCTTTGCCCAGCACCTGGCGATCGCACTGATTTATCGCCCTCCCTCTCAGCTTCTGGTTAAGCCCTCGCCCATCGGACATCCCCGACCGACCTGGGGTGTAAAGCAGGCGGTCCAATTCGTGACCCAGACGTTGTGTGTTGCCTGTCCGGGTCTACGTGTGGCTTCATCCACGCTGGGCGAATCGGTGGATGCAGAACCGTTCCGGGCCAGCTGATTCGTGCGGGTCTGTTTTTCCGAGGACTACACTGCACCGCTTCCGGACGGGCATCGGTTCCCGATGGGAAAGTTCGCCGGACTGTATGATATCTTGTGCAGTGAAGGTCTGATTACCAAGAAGGATGTCGTAAAACTAGAGCCGGCGTCGTGGCAGAATCTGGGTCTTGTCCACGGCGCCGACTTTCTGTTTCGACTGCGGCACGGGTTATTGGATCGGACCGCGGAACGTCGTATGGGTTTGCCCTGGACGCGAGCGATCGTGAAGCGGTCGAGGGTCGCGACGCAGGGTACGATTCTGGCCGGACGTCTGGCGTTGGAGGACGGTCTGGCGGCCAATCTTGCGGGCGGGATGCACCACGGATATCCCGATCATAGCGAGGGGTTCTGCGTGTTAAACGACGTCGCTGTCGCTGTGCGCACGTTGCAGCGAGAGAACCGCGTGCGGCGGGTGCTGATCGTCGACCTGGACGTCCATCAAGGGAACGGGAATGCGGCGATCTTTGAAGGAGACGACACGGTGTTCACGTTTTCGATGCACGGCGCCCGGAACTATCCGTTCAGGAAAGAGAGGTCGGACTTGGATGTAGCGCTGGATGACGGCACATCGGACAGTGGCTATCTGGGTGAACTGGAAGCGTGTCTTGACGACGTGATCGATCGAGCATGCCCGGACTTGATCTTCTATCTCGCGGGGGTCGATCCCGTGTCGGGGGATCGTTTCGGGAAACTGGCACTCACACGCGATGGACTGGGGGCCCGCGATCAGCTGGTCCTGGAAGCGGCCCGAACGAACGGGATTCCTTTGGCCATCGTGCTGTCCGGGGGCTATGCGGCGTCGGACATGGAGACAGCCGATTTGCACGCGATTGTTCACAGAGTTGCCGCGGGAGTGGGCGAATGATCCGCACCGGGTTGACCATCCTCCAGGGATTCCGGGACGCAGCGTGAACACGTTTGAGCTCAAAGGCGTATCCAAACGGTTCGGTGAGACGGTCGCTCTCCAGCCTCTGTACCTGGTCGTGGTCGAGGGAGCGACGACAGTCCTGATTGGTCAGAGCGGGTGTGGAAAGTCGACGCTGATTCGAATGATGGTCGGCCTGATAGAACCCGATGCAGGGTCCGTCGTGTTCGAGGGGGAGGCGATCACATCCGAGAACGCACCCGTTCTTCGTCGAAAGATGGGCTATGTGATTCAGGAAGGGGGTCTATTCCCTCACCTGACGGCTCGTGAGAATGTGACGTTGATGGCCCGGCATCTTGGGGAGAGCTCGGATACGATCGAAGAACGTGTCGTGGAACTTGGGGCACTAACGCACTTTCCGGCGGATGCACTCGATCGGTATCCGGCAGAACTGTCGGGCGGCCAGCGGCAGCGCGTGAGTCTGATGCGGGCGCTGATGCTGGACCCAGACGTTCTTCTGCTGGACGAGCCTCTGGGCGCCCTGGATCCAATGATTCGAGCGGGTCTGCAGGACGAGTTGAGAGGGATCTTCCGATCGCTGGGGAAGACGGTGGTGATGGTGACGCACGACATGGGAGAAGCCAGTTTCTTCGGTGACGAGATCGTCCTCCTTCGCGAGGGAGAAATCGTCCAGCAGGGCTCGATCGACGATCTGCTGAATCGTCCTGTCGATGATTTCGTGAATCAGTTCATTCGAGCGCAGAGGCGGCCGCTGGAGAGTTGATTCAAGGCTTGAACCGGGGGCAGCAAGAACGGAGGCGTGGATGAACAGTGCCGTCGTGGTTGAGAAGCCGAGGCTCAGCGTGATTGAGGCGGCGGACTCGCCACAGGACACGGATGGATTCGCGAAGGCCGTGGTCGACGGCCTGACGGCAGAACGAAAGTCGATCCCGAGTCGCTTCTTCTACGACGAGATCGGGTCGGGCCTATTCGAGAAAATCTGCGATCTCCCCGAGTACTACCTGACACGTGCAGAGCGAGAGATTCTGACCACCCGGGCAGGAGACATCCTGGCGGACGCACCGGCTGACCTGACGCTGGTTGAGCTGGGGAGCGGGTCCGCGGTCAAGACCCGCTTGTTGATCGAAGAGATGTTGTCTTCACGCGAGCGCCTATTATTCACGCCGATTGACATCTCCAGAGCGGCGATCGAAGACAGCGCAGATCGCCTTCTGTCCGATTTCGACACGCTCAAGATCGTGGCTGTCCGATCGGACTACCACACGGGTCTGTCGATTCTCAAGCAACGAAACACGGGGCCGGAACTGATTCTGTGGCTTGGATCCAGTATTGGAAACCTGGATCGGGACGAGGCCGTGACCTTCCTGCAGGGAATCGGCACGACCATGTCACCGGACGACCGTTTGCTCGTGGGGATCGACCTTCGGAAGGACGCCTCCGTGCTCGAGCCGGCCTACGACGACGCGCAGCGCGTGACGGCTCGGTTCAATTTGAATCTGCTCGATCGCATCAATCGTGAGCTCGGGGGGCGGTTCGATCCGGGCACGTTCGAACATCGCGCAGTCTACGATCCAGATCGGGGACGTGTCGAAATGCATCTGGTGAGCTGGGTCTGTCAGACGGTCGCGATCGATGGTATGGGTGTCGAAATTCAATTCAGTAAGGGAGAAACGATTCACACGGAGAACTCCTATAAATATTCGCTGGACGAGATCGATGAGGTGATGCAGGCAGCGGGATTGGTACGGAATGGGCAGTGGTTCGATTCAGAAGGACGTTTCAGTTTGAACAGAATGAGGAAGGCATGAGAGCCGTGGGCGGTGGGCCCTTCGACATGGCTGCTCCGCAGCCTGCTCAGGACAGGCGGTGGACGGTAGGCGGAGGTCTGGCGCGCTTGTCTTGCGGGCTGCTTTTCGCTGTGTCGACCGTTCTCCCACTAGGATTCATGATGGCTTCGGATGTGGGGGCGCAGGGGGTGACGGTGGGGTCGAAGAAGTTTACGGAGTCGGTGATTCTGGGGGAGGTGCTGTCGCGCCTGGCGCGGCATACCGGAGTGGATGCGGCGCATCGGCGCGAGCTGGGGGGAACGCGTGTGGTGTGGGGGGCGCTGCTGAGTGGAGACATCGACGCGTACGTCGAATACACGGGGACGATGACACAGGAGATCTTTGCCGGACAGGGGGTCGAGTCAGAAGAAGACATCCGTGAGGCCCTGGAGGCTGTGGGGGTACGGATGGCGTCTCCACTGGGGTTCAACAACACCTACGCGATCGGGATGAAAGAGGAATCGGCGCAGAGACTGGGTGTGTCGACGATCTCGGATCTGAAACGCCATCCGGATCTTCCGATGGGATTCGGAAACGAGTTCATGGATCGAGGGGACGGATGGCCCGCCCTGCGGGAACGATACGGCCTGTCGCACCAGAACGTACAGGGGATGGACCACGACCTGGCTTACCGCGGGCTCGAGGGCGGATCCATCCAGGTGATGGACATGTATTCGACGGACGCCGAAATCGCTTACTACGGACTGAGGACGTTGCGGGACGACCTGGGACACTTCCCTGTCTACAACTCGGTGGTCATCTATCGCGCCGATCTGGTCGATCGCTACCCTGAGGTGGTCGAGGCGTTCCGAAGGTTGGACGGACGGCTGCCCGAATCCAAAATGATCGCAATGAACGCCCGCGTGAAGCTGGACAAAGTCTCTGACAGTCAAGTTGCGGCCGACTTTTTATCCGAAGAGTTCTCCGTGCGGTCCGACGTCCGTGTCGAGACGTGGGTCGATCGGCTCGTTGTGAACACTAAGGCGCATCTGACGCTCGTTCTGATTTCGCTGTCCGCTGCGATCGCGATCGCGATCCCTCTGGGTGTCGCGGCAGCGCAATGGGCGCGGTTCGGACAGGTGATTCTGGGTATCGTCGGGATCATCCAGACCCTGCCTTCACTCGCCCTGCTCGTGCTGATGATTCCGCCGCTGGGGATCGGCGCAGTGCCTGCGATCGTCGCCCTGTTTCTCTACAGTCTCCTGCCGATCGTGAGGAATACCTACTCAGGGCTCCACGACATTCCGAACGGGCTGCGAGAGTCTGCGATCGCCCTGGGCCTGAGGTCGCGCGCCCGTCTGCGACTCGTCGAGTTGCCGATGGCGTCGCGTTCGATCCTGTCGGGCATCAAGACGGCGGCCGTCATCAACGTAGGGACGGCGACGCTGGGGGCGCTGATCGGGGCGGGTGGTTTCGGTCAGCCGATCCTGACGGGGATTCGCCTGGATAACATGGGTCTGATTCTGGAGGGGGCGATTCCGGCGGCGGCGCTGGCACTGATCGTGCAGGGGGGGTTCGATCTGGCAGACCGCGTGTTCGTGTCGCCGGGGTTGAGGCTTTCTTCGGAAACCTGAGAAGATTTGGACCACGGAAGACACCTGCCTCCGTAGCGTGCTGCTACGGCAAGGCGGGTGGAATACGCGGAAGGGGAGTGCACGACAGGATGCGAAAGGGCACGGCGAGAGCAGGGGAGCCCGCCTTCGCTCTGCGAGCTACGGCGTGGCAGGCAGGTGTGGCTCTGCATTTAGTTTTGGGTTTGAGCGATGATATGGAACGGAGAACGAGACATGGCCAGTGACAAACCGAACATACTCTTTATGCTGGCGGACGATCTGGGTTGGGTCCCTCGATACGGCGAGCTACCAGATTGCCTGATGACAATTCGCAATGTTGTCCCGAGACCGCCTACTCGGGATGATCGGGGGTAAAGATGAGTACTGGAAAGCCGAACATCCTGTTTATGCTTGCAGACGACCTGGGGTGGGGGGATGTGAGCTATCATGGGTCGGATATTCGGACGCCCAACATCGACTGGTTGGCGCAGACGGGAGTGGAGCTCGACCAACACTATGTCTGCCCGATGTGCACTCCGACACGGTGTTCGCTGATGACGGGACGGCATCCGGGTCGATTCGGGCGGCACGCGACGGTGCCTTCCAACGCGCCTGTGCTACCCGATGGATACGAAACGCTGGCGGGCTCGCTCAAGAATGCGGGATACGAGACCGGATTGTTCGGGAAATGGCACCTGGGATCCGGCCCGCAGTTCGGCCCGAATCACTTCGGGTTCGACTATTCCTACGGCAGTCTGGCGGGGGGTGTGGATCCGTACAGCCATCGGTACAAGGAAGGCGAACACAGTTATACGTGGCATCGCAACGGAGAGTTGATCGAGGAACGCGGTCACGTGACGGATCTGATCGTGAACGAAGCGATTCAGTGGATCGAAGGACGCGATGGACCCTGGTTTGCCTACGTCCCGTTCACTGCGGTGCATACGCCGGTCAAGGCGCCCCAGCACTGGGTCGACGCGTATTGCGACCGGTCGTATGACGTCGACCCGGCACGGGATCGATCGTTCAAGATTTACGCGGGCTACACGAGTCACATGGACTGGGCGGTCGGGCAACTGATGGAGGTCCTGGCGCGGAAATTGGAAGTGGACGACACGATTGTGGTGTTCAGTTCGGACAACGGGGCGATTCCTGACGACCCGCTGCACGATACGGACAAGTATCCTGGTCGCTTCGAGGAGATGCCTCGACTGGGGAGCAACCTTCCACTGAGAGGGCAGAAGGCGACGATGTACGAAGGTGGCATTCGAACGCCGACGGTGATGCGATGGCCCGGTACCCTGAAACCGGGGAAAGTGACGCATCCTCTGCAAATGGTCGATTGGATGCCGACGTTGACGAACCTGATCGGCTACACGCTATCGCACGATCCGATGTGGGACGGGATCGACATGTGGTCGTTGCTGACGCGGGAGACGGAGGCAATCGATCGGACGTTGTTCTGGAACTTCCGTGGCCGAAACTTCGGGGGACGGATCGGAGACTGGAAACTGTCGACGGACGAGGAGTTCAGGCCGGCGAAGACGGAGCTGTTCGACATTGGGTCGGATCCGTTCGAGCGGAAGGAAGTTTCGGAGCAGTATCCGGAGAAAGTGGCGGAGCTGAGCGAGTTTATTCGGGAGGAGCGGGAGAAGGATGATGTGTCGAAAAGGGTGGATGTGTAGGGCGGAACAGGGGAACGGGAGACGGGGCGAGCGGGTGTGGTGATCGGCTAGTCGCTCCCCGAGAAAAATTCTGGGACAGAGAGAG